>ENA-OWPM01000095-OWPM01000095.1-human-gut-metagenome-genome-assembly--contig:-NODE-95-length-114447-cov-49.674295_pt1 | contig 114447 bp, 95 predicted proteins | sample MGYA00248267_ERZ651852 | MGnify/ENA primary metagenome ERZ651852 (study PRJEB26924, sample SAMEA4378228) | human gut metagenome | biome: human gut; feature: human-associated habitat; material: faeces... | reverse complement strand
TGTAACGCGTCAAGTGCGATAGTGACTTGAACGAAGAGAAAGTCTGATGCGCCTTGAGACGCTGTCTAGTAACAAGGGCTTATAGCCCGCATCTCGAGCCACCCCTTGTAGGGGTGGTCGCGACTATAGGAAATTGCAAAGAAGTTTTTACGATAGAAAAAGTCTGGGGAATTAGTATGACAAAAGATCTGACACAGGGAAAAATCACCCCGTTACTTGTAAAATTTACGATACCGCTTTTATTTGGAAATATTTTTCAGCTTATGTACAACTCAGTAGACAGCATTATCGTCGGACAGCTTGTTGGAAAAGAAGCATTGGCGGCGGTTGGTACGAGCAATCCGCTCATGACGCTTGCTATTTTATTTGTGAATGGAATGTGCATTGGCGCTTCTATTTTAATGGGAATGCAGTATGGCGCAAAGAAAATGGACGTGCTAAAACGGCAGATCAGTACGACCATGATCGCAGGAATCGCGTTTTCCGTCGCGATCACGCTGTTTTGTATTCTTTTCGCAAAGCCGCTCTTAATGCTGATCCAGGTGCAGGAGGAGGTATTGCCGCTTGCAGTTTCTTATTTGCGGATTGTATTTCTTGGATTTATTTTTACATTTATCTATAATTTCTTTGCCTGCACACTGCGGGCATTGGGCGACAGCACGACACCACTGTATTTTCTGGTGGCAAGTTCTGTGCTGAATATTATTGGAGATCTGTTTTTTGTGGCAGTGTTTGGCTGGGGAAGCAGGGGCTGTGCGATCGCAACGGTCGTCAGTGAGGCAATGTGCTGTCTGCTTTGCACTGTTTATATTAAGAAAAAAGTACCGGAGTTAAATCTTGGAAAAGCATGGTTTGTATTTGATAAAAACCTGTTGAAGCAGACAATTCTTTATGGCTGGACGAGTGCAATGCAGCAGGGAACCGTGCAGCTTGGAAAAATCGGGGTACAGGCGATCGCCAACACAATGGGAGTTTCGGTCATGGCAGCTTATACGATCGTGAACCGGATTGATGATTTTGCCTGTCTGCCGGAGCAGAATATTGCACATTCCATGACTTCTTTTATGGCGCAGAACAGTGGAGCCGGAAAAAAAGAACGCGTGCGCAGGGGATTTTTAGGAGGCATGAAGATTGAACTTGTCTATGGATTTGTGATTTTTCTGGTGTGTTTCTTCTTCGCAGAGCCGATCGTGCGCCTGTTTGTCAATGATGCAGATGTTGTGAAAGAGGGTGTCACCTACTTAAAGCTGATCTCCTTTATGTATCTGCTTCCGGCAGTGACGAATGGGATTCAGGGATATTTCCGTGGAATCGGGGATCTGAAGATCACACTGATCAGCAGTATGGTAAATATGGGAGTGCGCGTGCTTGCAGCGTTTGTGTTCGTTTTTGTATTTGCAATGAAGGTGGAGACATTCCCGTTTGCGTGTCTGGCAGGATGGATCGCCATGCTGCTTACGGAAGTGCCTCTTTTAGTGCGCAGTTATGGGCGTCTGAGGCGCGGAGAGAATGCTGTGATCTAGAAGGATATACAAGATATTGGACATGAATGGCAGGGAAAAAATGATGGAAGAAAACAGGGCAGAACAATTGCTTTTTTTATGGGAAAAAATTTCAGAAGATGCGGTGCGGCTGCTTCGGGTATTCGGAGAACAGCCGGTCGTGACAGTGCCGGGATTTATCGAGGGAAGATGCGTGCGGGAATTGGGAGACTATTGCTTTTCAAGAAGAAAGCTTCCGGAGAATGAAATCCGGTATTCAAGGTACTGCGGAGGTATGTGGGAGAGTGGTCTGTTTGCGTTGAATGACAAAGTGAAAAAGGATCGTATTGTCTCAGAGCAGGAATATATGGATGAAAATATTATTTCTTTGGAAACAATAGAACGGGATGGAAAATTGCACGAATTATCAGAAAAATACATCAAAGAGGTACAACTTCCATCGGGTTTGGAGAAAATAGGAAGCTGTGCATTTTATAACTGCACGGAAATGGAGCGGATCACAGTATATCCGAAACTGACCGAGGTGGGAAGTGATGCGTTTATGAACTGTCTGAAACTGCGTCATGTACAGATGTGTGCAGAGGTAGAGGAGAAAACCGGGTTAAAACAGCTTTTGGCGCAGATCAAATGGCAGGTGGAGGTTTCTTTTGAAAAGACGGAAGGAACGAAAGAGGCAGTACTTTTGTATCCGGAATATTATGAAAGCTATGATGAGATCGGACCGGCGCATATTTTTGAATTAAATCTGACCGGAGAGGGCTTTCGTGCAAGACAGTGCTTTAAAGAGGGGGTTGTCCTTTTACAGGCATATGATGAGATTTTCCCACAGGCGTGTGTGGAAGAAGGCGCGGAAGTGCTGATTCCGATGGCATGGAACAGGTTATATTATGCAATGGGACTTTTGCCGGAAGCGAAGGCGGTTTATGAGGCTTATGTGCGTGAACAGGCGGAGAAAATACTGGAACTTTTGATAAAACAGAGGGAATTAAAGCAGCTTTCCTTCTTTTTTGAAAGGGGATACGGAACGAAAGAGCAGATGGATCTGGCAGTTTTCAGGGCATCAGCAACGGAGTGGATGGAAGGCGTCGCAAGCCTAATTGCGTGGAGAAGGAAGCTTTTTACAGAACAGACAAATACCGTAGACGTAAAAAGCCGGTATTCGTTCGATGATTTATAAAGCAACGGAAAGGAGCGGGAATGGAGCAGTTTAGGAGCAAACATATACAGACACAGAGCGAGTGGGAAGCACAGATGTCGAAAAAGGTACTGGAGTTTGTGCGAAGCGAGCTTTATATGGATCTGCGTTTCTTGGATATTGCGCTCGGAGCACTTACCTATCAGGCGGATGAAAACATCCACAGCTTTGCAACGGACGGCATGTACCTTTACTTTTCGACGGAGCAGGTGCTAAGAGTGTTTCAGGACAATCCGAAATATTTGGACCGGGCGTATCTGCACAGTGTGCTGCACTGCATCTTTTTTCATCTGTGGATCGGTGGGAAAAGAGACCGGGAAAAATGGAATCTTGCCTGTGACATTGCCGTGGAATACACGATCGATCAGATGAACAAGCCGTGTACCAGAAGGATTTTAAGCTGGCAGAGACAGAAGTTGTATGAGGAGTTAAAACAGCAGAAGCAGGGAATCTCAGCGGCAGTGATTTATCGTTATCTTTGTGGCAGAAAGCCGGAGGAGCTGCTGGCGTTGCAAAAGGAATTTTATACAGATGATCACCGTTACTGGCCGAAAGAGGAACAGAAAAATGCGGCAAATGAGGATGCCAGAAAACAGTGGGATAAAATCGCAAGGCAGACGCGCATGGAAAAAGAGTCCAGAGGCGATGAGACGGAGGACGGAGAGGAAGCCTTTGCCGCCCAGCTAAAGGCAGAGAAGGGAAAACGCAGTTATGCGGAATTTCTTCGGAAATTTTCCGTTTTAAGAGAAGAAATACATGCAGATCCGGATGAATTTGACCTGAATTATTATACTTATGGTCTGCGGCTTTATGGAAATATGCCGCTGATCGAGCCGGTTGAGAGCCGGGAAGTAATGAAAATCCAGGAGTTTGTCATTGTGGTCGACACCAGTTATTCCACAAGCGGAGAGCTGATCAAAAATTTCCTGAAAGAGACGTATACGATTCTCACAGAGCGAAACAGCTTTTTTGCGCAGAGCCGTATCCGGATCATTCAGTGTGACAATCAGGTGCGCACGGATGAGGAGGTAAGAAGCAGTCAGGAACTAGAACAGTTGTTAAACCGTTTTACAATTGTAGGCGGTGGCGGAACGGATTTCAGACCGGCATTTGCTTATGTGAATGAGCTGATCGAGCAGGGCATTTTAAAAAATCTGGGAGGCCTGCTCTATTTTACAGACGGCAAGGGCGTTTACCCGAGGAAACGCCCGGATTATAAAACAGCATTTTTATTTCTGGAAGATTATGACGAGAGTGCAGTTCCACCGTGGGCGATGAGACTCCGGGTGGAACAGGAGGATATTTTGGCAGAGGAGACAAGGAGAAAACATGAACATTAAACAGGCGAAAGAAGAGATAAAACACACAGTGCAGGCGTATTTGAGCAAGGATACGTTTGGCGTTTATAAAATTCCGGCGATCCGGCAGCGCCCGATGCTTTTGATCGGACCACCGGGAATCGGAAAGACACAGATTATGGAACAGATCGCAAGGGAGTGCGAGATCGGGCTGGTGGCTTATACAATCACGCATCACACAAGACAGAGTGCGGTCGGTCTTCCTTTTATCAAAGAGGAGGAATATGGCGGAAAAACATATTCTGTGACGGAATATACGATGAGTGAGATTATTGCGAGTGTCTACCGGAAAATGGAGGAGAGCGGCAGAAAAGAGGGAATCTTATTTATCGATGAGATCAACTGTGTGTCCGAGACGCTGGCTCCGACCATGTTACAGTTTTTGCAGTGTAAAACGTTTGGTAATCAGGCGATTCCAGAGGGCTGGATCATTGTTGCAGCCGGAAATCCACCGGAATACAATAAATCAGTCCGGGATTTTGATATGGTAACCTTAGACCGTGTGCGCTGCATGAACATCGAAGCGGATCTTGGCGTATGGAAGGAATATGCGCGGGAAAAACATTTAAACAGTGCTATCTTAAGTTATCTGGAGCTTCGCCCGAACAATTTTTACCGCGTGGAGGCGGATGTGGACGGTTTGCAGTTTGTGACTGCCAGAGGCTGGGAGGATCTGAGCAATCTCATGGATGTTTATGAAGAGCTTCAGATTCCGGTGGACGAGGAGACGATTCATGAGTTTTTGCATCACGAAGATGTGGCAGAGGATGTGTCGGCTTATTTTGATCTGTATAAAAAATATCAGGATGATTATGGCATCGCAGACATATTGGAAGGAAAAGTAAAACCGTCTGTCTATGCGCGCATTGATCGGGCGGCGTTTGATGAAAGACTTTCCGTGGTCAATCTGTTGCTGAGTGGTGTGTCAAATGTGTTTTACCGGATTCAAAGAGAGCGTGAAATTACCGACGCATGGTATTCTTTTTTGAAGGAATACCGTCAGAAATTAAAAGATTCCGAGAAAAAAGAAGGCGTTTTTGCATCAATTCTTGCAGAAAAAACAACGATAGATGAACAAAACGAAAGACAGCAGTTTGTGACAAAATCGCAGAGTGAATGTGCGCGCAGTCTGAATGAAAAATTAAAAGAAAGCGCGGGAAAAATTGCGGCAGAGGAATCTATTAATATAGAAGAAACATCGTTATTCGTCCTGGCAAAAGTTCCGTTTGACGCACAGTGCGAAATGCTGCAAGACCTTGAAAATCAAGGCGTACAGGTGTTGGAAAATGCATTTTCATTTATGGAACAGGCATTTTCCAACGGGCAGGAAATGGTTGTGTTTGTGACAGAACTTACGATCACACCGGAGATTGCAGTTTTCTTAAGTGAGCATCCGATCGAACGCTATGAAATGTACAAAAATCAGCTTCTGATCGGGACAAAACGTGCAGAAATTTTATCCGAGATTAGAAGAGACTAAGCGATTTCCCATGTTTTTCCAGAAAAAATTAATGGAAATTGCATAAAAAGAAGCAGAAAAGAGCAGAATAATTGTAATATCTGACTGTTTCTGCTTTAGCGCAAAAAAGTTATAACTGGCTCGTTAGTAGATTATTGGCACAAATGTAAAAAAGAATCTGGTAAAAATCGAAGAAATTTTTCCAGTGAAGTTCCTGAATGAGAAATTTGACTTTTGGGAATAATTGAGTATGATAGGGATTTGTAATGAAGCGGCAGATAAATTTTTAGTTTATCTGTCGTTTTACTATGTTATGTATCATTCTTGAGGAAAGGAGAAAAATGAGAAAAAAAATATTGGACGCAGCATTACTTTTTACATTCACGTTATGCTTGATTGTTACGTCCAACATTCCGGAAGAGGTAACTCCGATTGCTGAGAATCCGGGTGATGTGGTTTCACTTGAGGATCAGAAAGCAGAGCCAGAAGAATTACAGCTTATGGCTGGTGTGACAGTTGCAATTTCCGCAAATTCATTTACCACAGAATCAGATGAAGAAACAGGTGTTGAAAAGAAAGATGTTGTTTTAGTGACAACTTCGAATGATTCAGAAAGTAATTTAGAAGAAGAGACAGGCGAAATAGTTGAAACAAATACAGAAGTAAGTGAGAATGATCAGGTGGAGGAAGTTCTTGGAACTTCGGAAAGTACAGTGTATAACAACCGCTGGAACATCAGCCTGACCGAAGATGAAGTCGATCTGCTCGCCAAAATCGTATGGCTGGAAGCAAACGGCGAACCTGTCGAGGGGCAGGAAGCGGTTGTCGAGGTGGTTTTAAACCGCATGGCATCCGATTTGTATCCAGATACATTATATGATGTGCTGAGCCAGAACAATCCGGTTCAGTTTGTTTCCTGGAAAAGACGGGATAAAGCGCATCCGACAGAGACAGAATACCAGTCTATTTATAATGTATTAAATGGAAATACAGACCTATTAAGAAATGATACAATGAATTTTTCAACTTATCCGCTGACGTCGAATCTTGATGTAAAAATCTGCTGTCATTATTTCTGCTACTAATAAAGTACCAGATCACGACACAGCCAGCAAAAGGGATAGTACATGGATAAATTCCGTGTGCTGTCCCTTTTCTGGTTAGGCGAAGTGTGATAAAATATATAAGTGATTCAATATCAGGACAATACACACATGAATCATTTTTCAGTACAGTAAATTGCGAATTGTAAAACTCAACACAGTGTAAATATATTGTGAAAAATTAATCCGCGCATAAAAGACACTGGGGAGCCGCCGGTTCTTAGAAAGCAGTGGCTGTATTTCGTTCTGATTTATCAGATAAGAAATGCAGCCGGTGGTTTCTTAGTACCGTTGCGAGCGACACGTAGCGGAAGCGGGTCTCTTTATGCACGGATTAATTTTGAACAATTTAAAGACAGTATAGATGAATTTTACAATTCGATTCACAACTTAAGGAAAAAAATAATCATGAAACAAATCATAGCAGGAATTTTAGCACATGTTGACGCCGGCAAGACCACATTGTCAGAAGCACTTTTATATAGTAGTGGAAGTATCAAAAAAATAGGACGCGTCGATAACGGAGATGCGTTTTTAGACACAGATGCCATGGAGAAAAAACGCGGGATCACTATATTTTCCAAACAGGCGGTTCTAAGCTTTGGCGACACTGACATGACATTGCTGGATACACCCGGACATGTGGATTTTTCCGCAGAAATGGAACGCACTTTAATGGTGCTCGATTATGCGGTGTTAGTAATCAGTGCAGCTGACGGTATCCAGGGACATACGCAGACACTCTGGCGGCTGTTAAAGCGGTACGAGATTCCGGTATTTCTTTTTATCAATAAAATGGATCAGCCGGGAGCAGACAAAGAGGCAATTCTTTCGGAGCTGAAAAAGCAGTTGTCCGACGGATGCATTGATTTTACAGGACTTGTTCAGGCGAAAAAAGAGGCAGGAACTGACAAAGAAGCAGATAAAGAAATAGACAAGGGAGCGGACGAGACAGCCCATGCGGTTATGGAAGAGATCGCCATGGAAGATGAGACTGCCATGGAAGCATTTTTGGAAAACGGAAAACTTGAGGATGAGAAAATCCGGGAAATGATCATAGAGCGTAAGATCTTTCCGTGCTTTTTTGGTTCGGCACTTCGCAACACTGGGGTAGATGCATTTTTACAGGGATTTGACCATTATACGTTAGCACCGGAATATCCGGATGAATTTGGCATGAAGGTCTTTAAGATCGCAAGAGATGAGGCGAATAACCGCCTGACGTATCTGAAAGTGACCGGAGGAACTTTAAAAGTAAAGGCGCTTCTTTCGAATGAAGACCATATGCGGTTTGGCGAGGAACGCTGGGAGCAGAAGGTGAATCAGATCCGCATTTATTCCGGAACAAAATATGAGACCGTCAGTGAGGCAAAGGCAGGAATGGTCTGCGCTGTTACCGGATTAGACTACACGTATCCGGGACAGGGATTTGGAATCGAAGCGCAGGCAGACACGCCGGTGCTTGAACCGGTGCTGCATTTTGCCCTGATACTTCCGGAGGAAGTTGAACCGGCGGTGATGCTGCCAAAACTCCGCCAGATCGAGGAGGAGGAACCGGAATTACATATTGTATGGAATGAAAAGCTTCAGGAAATCCAGATCCAGATCATGGGAGAGGTGCAGACTGAGATTTTAAAAAACATGATCGCAGAACGGTTTGGAGTGGATGTAGAATTTGGTCCGGGAAAAATTGTATACAAGGAAACAATTGCAGATACCGTGGAAGGCGTGGGACATTTTGAGCCACTGCGTCATTACGCGGAAGTACATCTGTTATTAGAACCGTTAGAGCCGGGCAGCGGCATTGTGATAGAGACAGACTGCAGTGAGGATGTGCTTGATAAGAACTGGCAGCGGCTGATCGTAACGCACTTAAAGGAACGGGAACACATCGGTGTGCTGACAGGTTCTGTGATCACGGACATGAAGATCACTGTGATCGGTGGCAGGGCGCACACGAAGCACACCGAGGGCGGAGATTTCCGGCAGGCAACTTACCGTGCGGTGCGGCAGGGATTAAAACAGGCACAGTCTGTGCTGTTGGAACCATACTATGAATTTCATATAGCAGTGCCGCAGAGTATGATCGGGCGCGCGATGACCGATATTGAAAAGATGCACGGAAAGTTTGAGGGACCTTATCAGGAAGGGAACGCACAGGTGCTGCGCGGGATCGCGCCGGTCTCATGCATGGCGAACTACCAGAAAGAGGTCACAGCATATACGAAAGGTCTTGGAAAAGTAACGTTTCAGTTTGCTGGTTACTATCCATGTCATAATACGGAGGAAGTGATCGCGCAGATCGGTTATGATTCGGAGCGGGATCTTGCACATCCGACCGGATCGGTATTCTGTGCACACGGAGCAGGATTTATAGTTCCGTGGAATGAAGTGCCGGATTATATGCATGTGGAGGGCAGACTGCTGCAGAAGAAAGAGCAGGAAGAAGAAATCCACACGACAGGAAAGAACCGTACTTACGATCCGGATCACTGGATCGATATTGAGGAGATTGACGCAATTTTAGCACGCACCTATCATGCGAATAAGCATGAGAAAGGAGCAACGAAGCAGTGGCGCACCACGAAAAAAGTGATCACATCCGACCAGACTTCGCGTTACGTTCCACCTAAGACAGTTTCGAAAGAGGAATATCTGCTGGTGGACGGTTATAATATTATTTTTGCATGGGAGAGTTTGAAAGAGCTGGCGGCATCTAATATTGACGGCGCAAGAGGAAGGCTTTTAGATATTTTATGCAACTATCAGGGAATCAGAAAATGCAATCTGATCGTAGTATTTGATGCTTACCGTGTAAAAGGACATCAGACGGAAATGTCCGATTACCATAATATTCATGTGGTCTATACAAAAGAGGCAGAGACTGCCGACGCTTATATTGAAAAGTTTGCACATGAAAATGGAAGAAAGTACCGGGTGACGGTGGCAACCTCGGACGGACTTGAGCAGATCATCATTACCGGACAGGGCTGTCATCTGATTTCCGCAAGGGAGTTTGAAAAGGAAGTGGAGACAGCGAGCCACGCGATCCGGGAAAGAATCGAAGAGAGCAGGGAAAAATCTTCCAACCGCTTACTGGGAGAGGCAATTGAAAAACTGACCAACCCAAAATGATGAAAGACGGAATACAAAGAAATGCAGGAAAATATAAAAACCGAAAAATGAAAAATTCAGGAGTAAGAATAAAATGTTACCAGAACAATTTTGTGAACGAATGAAAGAAATGCTAGGAGCAGAATATGCAGATTTTTTTGCAAGCTACGATCTGCCAAAATATCAGGCGCTCAGAATCAATCCGTTAAAGACAACGCGGGAGAATTTTTTAAATCAGGCACCGTTTTCCTTAGAGGAAGTGCCGTGGGCAGCAAACGGATACTATTACAGTGAGAATGACCAGCCGGGAAAACATCCGTATCATGAGGCAGGTGTTTACTATATTCAGGAGCCAAGCGCAATGGCACCGGCAGAATATCTTATGGCAGAACCGGGAGAGCGTGTGTTAGATCTCTGCGCCGCACCGGGAGGAAAGAGTACGCAGATCGCCTGCGCCATGCAGGGCGAGGGGATTATCGTCTGCAACGAGATTCATCCGGCAAGAGCGAAAATCTTATCGGAAAATATCGAGCGCATGGGCGTGAGCAACGCGCTTGTGACCAATGAAACACCACAGAGACTTGCAGAGAATTTCAGGGAGTACTTTGACCATATTTTAGTGGATGCACCATGTTCCGGCGAGGGGATGTTCCGTAAGAATGAGGATGCCTGTGACGAGTGGAGCCTTGAAAATGTGGAAAATTGTGCCACAAGGCAGGCAGAGATCTTAGACTGCGCAGCGGAGATGTTAAAGCCGGGTGGAAGATTGGTGTATTCGACCTGCACATTTGCACCGGCAGAGAATGAGGGCAGCATCAGCAGATTTATAGAGCGTCATCCGGAATTTGAGATTTTGCCGGTGGAGAAAAAAGCGGGCATGATGCCCGGCGTGGGAGCGTGGACCGATCATCCGGCGAAAGGCATCGAGCATACGATCCGTCTGTGGCCGCATCATTTAAAAGGGGAAGGACATTATCTTGCGGTGCTGCAAAAAGCGGGCGTTTTATCAAAATCCTATCAAGGGTATTGCAGAAACGGTGTGGAGAAGGGAATCAATGAGAAAGAGTGCAGGGAATTTTTGGCATTTGCAGAGGAAACACTTGTGAAAAAAATAACAGGCGATTATTTAAAATTCGGCGATCAGCTTTACCGGATGCCGGAAGCAATGCCGTCGATTCATAAATTAAAAGTGCTTCGTCCGGGACTGCATCTTGGAACAATGAAGAAGAACCGCTTTGAGCCTTCCCATGCATTAGCGCTTGCGTTAAGACCGGAGGATGTAAAGCATGTGTGCAGCCTGACAGGTGACAGCCCACAGGTGAAGGCATATCTGAACGGGCAGACATTTAACTTAGAAGGAGAGAAAGGCTGGTATTTAGTCACAGTCGACGGCTACAGCATTGGCTGGGGTAAGTTAGCGGGTGGTATTTTGAAAAATCATTATCCGAAGGGACTTCGTAAAAATGGTTAAGGAAAAAACAGCAAAAAATCTGAATCTGACGGAAGGCAGTCCGTTAAAATTAATTTTGTTATTTGCAATCCCGGTCTTTTTGGGAAGACTGTTTCAGATGATGTACAGTCTGATCGACACGAAGATCGTCGGAAGCATTTTAGGAGAGCAGGCACTGGCAGCTGTCGGTTCCGTGTCAATCCTTTATAATCTGCTGACCGGTATTTTCAGTGGATTCACATTGGGATTTTCCATTGTGATCGCACAGAACTTCGGAAGTGGAAACAAAAAGCTTTTAAAGAAAAATGAAGCGTCCTCGATTTTACTTGGCATGATAACGGCGGTCGTCATTGTTTTTGCAGTATTACTGTTCTTAAATCCGATCCTGCATCTGATGAATGTTCCAAAGGAACAGTTTGCAATGGCGCATGATTATATCCGGATCTTAGTGTGGGGAATGTTTATCACACTCGCCTACAACCTGTGTGCGGACATGCTTCGGGCAATCGGGGATTCTGTGACACCGTTGATTTTTCTGATCGTGGCAACAGTTACGAACATTGCGCTGGATTATCTTTTTATCGGCGGCTGTGCTATGGGCGTGGCAGGAGCTGCCTATGCAACGGTACTGTCGCAGTTGATCTCCGCAGTGCTATGTTTTTTGCGCATCAGATCCGGTTTCCCAATTTTACATATTGCAAAAGAGGATTTCGAATGGGATAAGGCGCGCATGAAAGTGTTATATCAGAACGGACTTGCAATGGCGCTTATGTCTTCATTGGTAAACTGTGGGACCTTGATTTTACAGACAGGGATCAATACACTCGGAACAAATATTATCGTGGCACATACGGCGGCGAGAAAAGTATTTGAGATTTTCAGCCTTCCAGTCAGTGTGTTCGGTGCATCTATGGCAACTTACTGTGGTCAGAATTACGGCGCCGGAAAGTATGACAGGATTCGTCAGGGCTTAAAGGCGGTGACCGGGATCGGCTGTGTGTTCAGTGTGATCATTTTTATTTTGTCGCATACAATATCTCCGTATCTGATCTCTTTTATCGCAAGTTCTGACAACGAGGAGGTCATTTACTGGGGAACGCAGTATCTTGTGTATGATATGTCGTTTCAGGTTGTCTGCGTATTTATCGTGATCCTGCGCAATTCCTTACAGGGAATCGGAGATCAGCGGACACCTGTTTTTTCGAGTTTTATCGAAATGGCTGGAAAAGTGGTGTTCACACTTGTTTTTGTGCGGATATTCGGTTACTGGGCGGTCATCTGGACGGAGCCTGTCATCTGGATCTGCATGGTCATTCCGCTGATCGTGACCGCAGTGAGAAACCCGGTATTATTTGGCAAAGAAAAGTAGGAGTATGCTATGAGATTATGGATGTGGGGCGCTGGAATGGCGGTTCTTTACGGAGTGCTGTTTCTGTGGTTTATCTGTCAGGTGAGAAAGCCGGATTATAAAAAACATTATGTGTTCACCAAGACGGTGCAGAGCGCGGCATTTCTGCTGGTGTTTTTAGTGGCAGCAGGCGTCAGTGGGGATATGCGAAATCTCTGGCGGATGCTGCCGGCGTTTGTGTGCTGTTTTGCCGGAGATGTGCTTCTTGCCTTTTACAATAAAGTACGGGAAAAGAAGATTTTTCTTTCCGGGCTTGTCGCATTTTTGCTCGGACATCTGTTTTTTATCCGCTGGTTAAACCGGATGCAGTCAATTACTATTACAGATGTAGTGATACCAGCAATGGCGGTGCTGCTCATGTTTTTTGTGACAGGAATGGGATGCTTTCATACAGGAAGGCTCAGACCATGTATTCTGGTCTACAGCTTTTTCATTGCATACCTGTTTGCCAAAAGTATGCATATTGCGCTTTGCCTGCCAGACTGGTATCATAGCATTTGTGCAGTGGGAAGTTTTCTGTTTATGATTTCTGATATTTCGATCCTGTTTCTTTATTTTTATAAAAACAGGAATCGCAGGATTCATCTTTTTAATCTGACCACTTATTATATGGGAATTTTTTTGCTGGCAGTCAGTCCACTGTTTTATTAAGCGGGGCAGAACGCTTGTCGAAAAATGTAATATCATGTATAGAAGGCGTGTAAGAATGCTCGTTTTTGTAAAAATTTGCAAAAAACTTCTTTTTTTCTCTGAAAATTATGTATAATAGCTAGAGCGATAGTTTACACATTACGGAAACTAGGAAGGTACAGATCGGACATGGAAAAAAGGCTGACAATGCTCATAGTGGATGATATGGAGATAAACCGCGCATCTTTTGCGGAGATCTTCAAAGAGGAGTATCATATTTTAGAGGCAGAAAACGGAAAACAGGCGTTAGAGCAGATAGAACAACAAAAAGTACACATTGTGCTTTTGGATCTCTGCATGCCGGTGATGAATGGCTTTGAGGTCTTGCAGGAGCTGAAACAGCAGAAGAAGTTTGCAGGAATCCCGGTCGTTGCGAAGACTGCCATTGATGAAAATTCGGAAGTGCGGGCATTAGAGCTTGGTGCGGATGATTACATTTTTGTGCCGTGTGATTCGGCAATCATAAAAAAGAGAGTGCATAATCTCGTTGAAAAATATATTCTGGAAAGAGAAAAAATCCAGGCGCAGTTAGAAAAAGAGCAGGAGATGAGCCGTGCCAAGGAATTGTTTTTGGCAAGAATGTCCCATGAATTAAGAACACCGATCAATGGAATCATGGGAATCACGCAGCTTGCACATTACAAAGATGCTGCGGTGCAGGAGGATTTCAAGAAGATCCGTTCGCAGGCAGAATATCTCCAGACACTTGTAAATGATGTGCTGGATATGGCAGCGATCGACAATGATAAGATGACGCTGCACACAAAACTGTTTTCTTTGAATGATGTTGTGTCGGAAGTATCCAATCTTTTTTACTCTCAGTGCAGACAGAAAAAAATCCGGTTTTATTTCCGGGTTGATCGTGTGACACATGAATATCTGGTGGGAGATGATGTCCGTGTGAAGCAGGTGCTCGTCAATCTGCTCTCCAATGCGTTTAAGTTCACGGAGAAAAACGGTGTGATCGAAGTGTGCATGTTTGAGCAGGATGTGGACGATAAGAACACTATTTTGCATATCACAGTGCAGGACACAGGCTGTGGCATTTCGGAAAAGGTACTGGAAAAAATCTGGCAGCCATTTGAACAGGAACAGCATGAGAATGGAAAAAATTATGGTGGCAGCGGTCTTGGACTTCCAATCACAAAGAGTATTGTGGAACAAATGGAAGGTAAAATCGAGGTGATCTCTGAATATAATGTCGGAACGAAGTTTCTGGTGGAACTTCCGTTTGAAATCGGCAGGCGTGTTGTGCGGGAAAAACGCAAGTTTAAATCCTTAAAAGCATTTTTGGTCAATAATGATGAGATCACGCTGAATTATATGAAGGCAACGCTCGCAAGACTTGGAATCCGTTATGACAGTTCTATGAGTGAGACGGAGATTTTAAGCACGCTCAAAGATGCTTATGACCGTGGAGAGGGCTACGATATCTGCTTTGTATACTGGCAGATGCCAAATGGCTACGGCAGGAGCCTGATCGAAAAGATCCGGAAGCTATTCGACCACGATACGTTAAAAATCATTGCGTCCTCTTATAATGCAAAAGATTTCGAGGATGAGATGCGTGAGGCTGGCGCGGACTATATTTTGACAAAACCGGTTTTACAGTCGCAGGTTTACAGTCTGATCTCAGAGATCTGCCGTGCACCGGAGACAGAAACTTGCAATCTGGAAACATATGATTTCTCAGGGAAAAGAGCACTTTTAGCTGAGGATAATGCAGTGAATGCAGAGGTGTTCCAGGGATTTTTGAAAGCGGTTCACATGGAAACAGAGTGTGTGGATAATGGTGAGGCAGCACTCGAACGATACCAGAGCATGCCGGACTATTATTATGATATGATTTTTATGGATCTTAATATGCCGATCATGGATGGATATGAGGCAACGAGGAAAATCCGTGACAGCAAAAAGCCGGACGCGCAGGATATTCCGATACTGGCGGTGACGGCAAATGTTCTGGCAAAAGATGTTGTCAGGGTGCATGAGGCTGGCATGAATGAGCGGATCACAAAGCCGGTCAAAAGAGAACAGCTTTATCAGACCATGGAAAAATATATTTGACATAGAGCGGATGAATCAATATAATATAGAACGTTAAAAAGATGTGAGATATCATGTGAATCATAAACTCACATCTTTTTCTATGTTTTGGGAAATACTTGTACAGAAAATGGAGGAACTGTGATGCAGAAAATCTGGGTGTGCGGTGCCCGTGGTCAGATAGGCCAGGCAATCAATGATGTTGTAGATAAATTGGAATTTGAAATGTTAGATACGGATGTGGATGATCTTGATGTGACGGATACAGATGAAGTACTCCGTTTTGGCGAGATGAACCGTCCGGATATTATTATTAACTGTTCCGGTATGACGGACATTAATGCGTGCGAGGAAAATCCTTCCCAGGCGTTTAAAGTAAACGCATTGGGAGCAAGAAACCTTGCAATCGTAGCTGCGAAAATGCAGGCAAAAATGGTACAGCTTTCCACGGATGATGTGTTTGACGGAAAGAGTACCGAACCTTATACCGAGTTCGATGTTACGAATCCGGGAACGGTTTACGGAAAATCAAAGCTTGCAGGGGAAAACTATGTGAAGGAATTCACAACCAAGCACTTTATCGTGCGGAGCACCTGGGTGTACGGAAAAGGCCAGAACTTTATCAATGATTTCTTAAATAAAGTAGATGCAGGAGAGCAGTTATCTATTGCATCCGATCAGTTCGGTTCACCGACAAGTGCGAATGAACTGGCGAGATTTTTATTACATCTTGTGCATACAAGTGAATATGGAACTTACCACGCAACCAATAAGGGCGTATGCAGCCGTTATGCGTTTGCGGAGGAGATTTTAAAGCTGACCGGAAAGACTGCTTCCATGCAGCCGGTTCCAACTGTGATGTCGGACTTTTCCAAAGTCAGACCGGCGTATGCAGTGCTGGATAATTTTATTATGAGCATGGTGCCAATCTATGATTTCCCGGACTGGCAGGATTCCCTGAAAGAGTATCTGACCGAAAGGGGATTACATCATGCAGAATAAAGAGAAGAAAAAGAAAAAATTAAGTCTGACCACGTTGATTTTTATTGCGCTTCTTGCAGGAGCCTTAACAGGTGTGGTCATCAATTATCTGATCCCTGCGAATTATGTTGTGGATGATATTATTGTGCAGGGCGTGTTTTACATTGTCGGACAGGGATTTATCCGTCTGATGCGTATGCTTGTTGTGCCGCTTGTATTTTGTTCGATTGTCTGTGGAAGTATGGCGGTCGGCGACACGAAAAAGCTTGGAAGTGTCGGCGTCAAAACATTGATTTTTTACCTTTGCACGACAGCAATCGCCATTACAGTAGCGCTCAGCATTGCGAATATTTTCAATCCGGGAAAAGGACTGGATATGTCACAGATCCAGGCGACATCTGCAGTGAGTGAGACAACACAGTCCATGAGCATGACAGAGACACTTTTAGATATTATTCCGGTCAATATTTTTAATTCCTTAAGCGAAGGAAATATGCTCCAGATCATCGTGTTTGCGCTGATCCTTGGTGTGATTCTTGCAAACATGGGAGACCGTGTCGATATTGTGAAGAACTTTTTCGGACAGTTCAACGATATTATGATGGAGATGACAATGGCGGTCATGAAGCTTGCACCGATCGGAGTATTCTGTCTGATCGCAAAAACATTTGCAGAGATTGGTTTTGAAGTGTTCATTCCGCTGTTAAAATACATGTTCTGTGTTCTTTTGGCGTTGGCAGTACAGTGTTTTGTGGTATATCTTGGACTGTTAAAAGTATTTTCCGGGCTAAATCCATTTATTTTTATCAAGAATTTCTTCCCAGTCATGGCGTTTGCGTTCTCGACTTCCACGTCGAATGCGACTATTCCAATGAATATTGATACGCTGGCAGCTAAAATGGGTGTTTCGAAAAAGATTTCTTCTTTTACGATTCCGCTTGGCGCTACGATCAATATGGACGGAACCTCTATTATGCAGGGTGTTGCCGTAGTGTTTACCGCACAGGCATTTGGCATTCCACTTGATATGATGGATTATCTTACCGTGATCGGAACAGCAACGCTCGCTTCAATCGGAACGGCTGGAGTCCCAAGTGTCGGTCTGATCACGCTGACTATGGTATTTAATTCTGTTGGACTTCCAATTGAGGGAATCGCCCTTATCATGGGAATCGACCGAATCCTTGACATGACACGTACTGCAGTCAATATCACCGGAGATGCAGTTTGTACGACGATCGTTGCATCGTGGAATAAGGCGGTGGATAGAGATGTGTATTATAATCGGAAGTAAGTGGGAAACATCAAGAGGGTATTTGAGCGAATGGAACTTTCGATAGAAGTTCGTGCCAAATAAGCGCAAAGTTTTGGAGGCAGCACGTTAAAATTAAAATATTTAAATGAAAAGATTCTATATAAAATTAATGACATAAAAGACCCTGTGAATAATTTCACAAACAGAGTAACAGGTTCAAATAGATTCATATAGAAAAAATGTTTCGAAAAAACTCTATAAATAAAAGGAAAAATCATTCAATCTTTTACTTTGAATGATTTTTTCTTTTATTAATGGAATCACTTATGATGAAAAAATGATATAGATACATTTAGCTAAAAAAGGGATAGTTTGAGCAGAAAAAAAGGAGTATTTTTGTATAATTATTTTGTATAGATACAAAGTGTTATTATTTTGCCATTTTTGGTTGATTGTTCTTAAGTTCTCTGATAGACTCTGCCACACCATAATATTCAATATTATACTTTTTTGCGCAAAATCACTTGTAAGTTCCATGATAATAGGGTATGATAAACAAATCTTATCAATCTGACCCATTCAGCTATTTCAGCAGCATTCCCAAATGAGAAAGGATGGAGAACACTATAAGTATTTATCAACAGGCTTTAGAGGAAAAAGCATTTTTGGAAAGACAAATTGGTGAATTGGAAAAAAGAATAAAAAAATATCCAAAAGGAAAACTTATTTGCTGCAAATCAGATGATCATGTGAAGTGGTATTTGAGCGAAAACGGTGAAAGACAATATATTCCGAAAAAGAAACGGAAGTTTGCAGAGCAACTGGCACTCAAAAGATATGAAAAGTTAAAACTTCAGGAAATGATGAGTGAAAGAATGGCAATCGATTTTTATTTGAGGCATCATTCAGATAATACGGCAGAGAAAGAATTATTGGCGAAAAGCGGTTTTCAGGAATTGCTAGAACCGTATTTTAAAAATGCTGTGCAGGAATTCGAAGAATGGATGCATCAAAATTACGAGACAAATACATTTCATCAGGAACAGCTTATTCATAAAACATGTTCTGGCATTTATGTACGTTCGAAATCGGAAGCAATGATTCTTATGCTGTTAGAGCAGAGGCATATACCATACCGGTACGAAAGTAAATTGCATTTAGGTAATCGTGATATATATCCTGATTTTACATTAATACATCCCAAAACAGGTAAAATGCTATATTGGGAGCATTTTGGAATGATGGATGATGCAAAATATTACCGAGACGCATGTGCAAAACTGGAATTCTATTTATCAAATCAAATATATCCATTAGATCAATTAATAGTAACATTTGAGACAAAAGAAAACCCATTAACTACAGAAAAAATTGAAAAAACAATTCAACTATATTTTGGATGATGCGAAGCTAAATGGCGGATTGATAAGATTTTTTGGTTGACAAATACAAACGTGTTAGTGTATTCTAACCTAGCTAACGGTTAGATAAAACTAATCAAAAGCAAAAAGATTACATAGAAAGAGAGCACGATATGAAAAAAATAATTCGCGCAATTTATTTAGTACTGGCGTTTTTATTCCTTGGAATAGGTATTGCAGGGATTGTTCTTCCGATCCTGCCAACGACGCCGTTTTTGCTTTTGACGGCAGCGTTATTCGCAAAAAGTTCGGAGAGGTTTCATAAATGGTTTGTCTCAACTAAGTTATACGATAAATACATTGATCAGGCATTGAATCGAAAAGCAATGACAAAAGAGACAAAGCGCAAGGCGATGGCAACACTTGGAATTATATTCTTGGCAGGTTTTCTTTTTTCACCGGTATGGTATGCAAAAGCGATCATCGTGGTGATTGCAGCAGGACATTTGTATTATTTCTTAGCTAAGATCAAGACAGTGGAAGAGTCTGAGGAAGAAAGCCAGAATGAGAGACTTATTGCTGAAGAATAAATTACAAAACGTACAATAAGTAAAGCAAATGATGAAAATGCAGCAAAAGGATAAGAAAGACTATGACATCAGAAGAAAAACGGGAGCATGAAAAAAAGACGGTAGATCTGATGATCCGGATATACTGTCATGGAAATCATCATACAAAAGGAAAGTCATTGTGCAAAGAATGTGAAGAACTGACCAGTTACTGCAATCTGCGCACAGACAAATGTCCTTTTATGGAAACAAAAACTTTTTGCAGTGCCTGTAAGGTGCATTGCTATTCAAAAGAAAACAAAGAAAAAATCCGGAAAGTGATGCGGTATGCAGGTCCGCGTATGCTGTTATATCACCCCGTGCTTGCGATTAAGCACGCAGTCATTACTTTAAAACAGAAACAAGAACTGAAAAAGCAACAGGACCGGTCATTCATATAAAATAAATCAATAAGAAACGGAGTAAAACATGTTCCACAAAAGACTCTTAAAAGAATTTAAAGAAAATCAAAAATTAGCAGCAGGCATGGTCATGACACAGTGGATCACACTGTTGGCAAATGTTGTGCTCGTTTTTGCGTTAGCCCTCTTTGTCAGCAATTTGCTGCAGGGACAGACACAAGGAAAGCTGCTTTGGATACTGCCGGTGACGCTGATCGCAGTCATGCTGGTACGCGGCATTGCAAACACAGTCAACCAGAAATTATCATTTCAGGCATCTTCGAATGTGAAACGCAGACTGCGTGAACTGACGTATGAAAAACTGATGCGGTTAGGCACAAAATACCATGAGAACATTGCTACGTCGGAGGCAGTTCAGATCAGCACAGAGGGCGTTGACCAGTTGGAGATCTATTTTGGGAAATATGTGCCGCAGTTTTTTTACAGTTTATTGGCACCACTCACGTTATTTGTGATCGTTGGTACGATGAGCATGAAAGTAGCAGCAGTGCTGTTACTGTGTGTGCCGTTAATTCCAATCTCAATCGTGGCAGTACAGAAGTTTGCCAAGAAAATGCTGAAAAAATACTGGGGTACTTACACAGAACTCGGTGATTCTTTTCTGGAAAATCTGCAGGGACTGACCACGTTAAAAATTTATCAGGCAGACGAACGCTATGCGAAGAAAATGGACGAGGAAGCAGAAAAATTCCGAAAAGTCACGATGAGTGTTTTGATCATGCAGTTGAACTCTATCAGTGTCATGGATATCGTTGCTTACGGTGGAGCAGCTATCGGCATGATCTTAAGTGTTCTGGAACTAAGAGCCGGTGCAATTTCGCTGGCACAGTGTTTCTTTATCATTATGGTGTCGGCAGAATTTTTCCTGCCACTGCGTATGCTCGGTTCTTTTTTCCATATTGCAATGAACGGAAATGAGGCGGCAAACAAGATTTTTGCCCTGTTAGACAGTGCAGAAAAAGAAAAAGGAACGAAGACTTCCTGTGACGGAGATACGATTTGTTTTTCACACGTGACATTCGGTTATGAGGAACATCAGCAGGTGTTAAAGGATGTTTTATTTACGATTCCGGAAAAAAGCTTTACGGCAATTGTCGGAGTTTCCGGCTGCGGAAAGAGCACGACCGCATCGCTTTTAATGGGAGATCTGGGTGAGAACAGCGGAGAGATCACCATTGGTGGTGTGCAGGCAAAGGAGCTGGAAGAAGCCTTTTTACATAAGAAAATAACCCGTGTCCGGCATGATAGTTATCTGTTTGCAGGAACATTAAGGGATAATCTTGCTATGGCGATGAAGTTGCCGGATGAAGATAAAATGTATGCGGCTTTAAAACAGGTGGAACTCTATGACACCGTTATGGAAAAGGGCGGTCTTTCCATGGAGATCACAGAGAAGGCAGCAAATCTTTCCGGTGGTCAGAAACAGAGGGTGGCATTAGCGAGAGCCATGCTGCATGACAGCGATATTTATATTTTTGATGAGGCGGCTTCGAATGTGGATGTGGAGAGTGAAAACAAGATTATGGAAGTGATCACAGAGCTTGCAAAGGAGAAGACGGTCATTCTGATCTCACACCGTCTGGCAAACGTTGTGAATGCAGACCAGGTGCTTGTGATGAAAGACGGCATTGTGGAAGAAAGCGGCACGCATGAGAAGCTTATGGAGAAGCACGGATATTACAGTGAACTTTTTCTTGCCCAGAAGGAACTTGAAAATTTCGCAAAATAAGGAAGTTAAATCCACTCCTCATCAAAGGACAAATTTTGCTTTGTAAAATAGGATTTTGCTTCGCAAAACAAGGAGGCTTTATGAACAGGAATCGAAGTGGCTTTGCGGTTATGGCAGGGCTGATTGGAATGATAAAACCAATGCTTGGCATCATGTTTTTAGCGGTGCTCATGGGCTGCATTGGCAATCTCATGGCAACATTTATTACGGTACTCGGCGGTTACGGACTTCTGACTGTCACCGGATATTATGGAAAAATGTCATTGACACTTATTATCACGTTAATGGCGGTGTTTGCAGTTTTGCGTGGCGTGCTGCGTTATGCAGAGCAGGCGTGCAACCATTTTATTGCATTTAAGCTTTTGGCGCGCATAAGACATCAGGTATTTACCGCACTTAGAAAACTATCCCCGGCAAAGCTTGACGGAAGCGAAAAAGGAAACTTAATTTCTATCATCACAAGTGATATTGAACTTTTAGAAGTGTTTTACGCACACACAATCTCACCGATTGCCATTGCATTTATTACATCTGTAGTGATGTGCATTTACCTTGGAAGCATGTCAGTGGTTTTTGCAGTGATCGCGCTTTGCTTTTACCTGATTGTCGGTGTCCTGATTCCATTGTGGAACGGAAGGCGGGGAAGCACATACGGAAAAAACTACCGGGATGCGTTCGGCAGATTGAATACAACCGTATTAGACAACCTTTATGGTTTGGAAGAAACCATTCAGTATGGCAGACAGGCAGAGCGTATGATGGCGATGTCGGAGCAGACCGACAAGCTTGAACAGGTGAACCAGACACTGAAAAATCAGGAAAGAACGCAGCGTATTGTAACGGACTGGGTAATTCTTGCATCCGGCATCGTTATGGCATATGCAGGTTCTTATCTTGTGAACAGGGGAGCCGTTAAAGGATACGAGGCGGTCATCGCAGTGATCGCAATCATGAGTTCCTTCGGGCCGACCGCTGCATTATCTGCGTTATCGAATAATTTAAACCAGACGCTTGCGTGCGGAAACCGTGTGTTGAATCTGCTTGGGGAGGAGCCGGTTGTCTGTGATGTGGAAAATGGAACCGGATTTCAGGCAGGGGATATCGACTGTGAAAATATCAGCTTTTCGTATGAAGACAAGCCTGTTCTTTCTGATTTCTCACAGGTATTTGAACAAAAGAAGATTCACGGCATTCTTGGAAAGAGTGGCTGCGGAAAGTCTACGCTGTTAAAGCTTCTCATGCGTTTCTATGAGACGGACGGTGGAACAATCCGTTATGGCGCAGAGAATGTCAATGCGATCAATACGGATTCCTTACGGAAACATATTGCATATGTGACACAGGAGACGTTCTTATTCCACGATACGATTGAAAATAATATCAAGGTGGCGAAGGCAGATGCGACGAGGGAGGAAGTGATCGAAGCAGCGAAAAAAGCTTCCATTCATGAGTTTATCTGTTCCCTTCCGAACGATTATGAGACAAACGTGGCAGAACTGGGAAGTTCCTTATCCGGCGGAGAACGGCAGCGGATCGGAATCGTGAGGGCATTTTTGCACGACTGCGAAGTGATCTTTTTGGACGAGCCGACCAGCAACATTGACAGCCTGAATGAAGGAATGATTTTAAAGAGCCTTCAGGAAGAAAAAGAGGAGAAGACTATTCTTTTAGTATCCCACAGGAAATCAACCATGGGAATCACGGATCAGATGACCGTATTTGAATGACCCGGTGCTGCATGAACTAATTACACAAAAAAACACTTGGAAAATTGTAATTTTTCACAAAAAGCTTATGTACTACAATAAAAACATCAGAGGTACTTGTAATTCCATACATTTTCGATATAATGTCTTAGATGGTTAAAAAATTAACGAACAAAAACGAGTGAGGTATTTACAATGTACGCTGATGAAAATGTGATTAGAATTAAACATGATGTACTTTATGAAGTGGCAAAACTTGCATTTGCAGGTGAGCTTGAGGAGAAGAAAGACTACATTGCAAACCAATTGATCCCAGGACCAACAGCACAGTTCCGCTGCTGTATTTATAAAGAGCGAGAGATTATCAGACAGAGAGTCAGATTAGCAGAAGGAAAAGCTCCTGGCCCGGTAGATGACGGTAATGTGATTCAGGTGATCAGTTCTGCCTGTGAAGATTGCCCGATCTCCAGCTATACAGTTACAGAGAACTGCCAGAACTGTCTTGGCAAAGCATGTATCAATGCATGTAAATTCGGTGCGATCGAACCGGGAAGACTTCGTTCCCATATTGATCCACAGAAATGTAAAGAGTGTGGAAAATGTGCACAGGCCTGTCCATACAATGCAATCGCACATTTAAAGAGACCATGTAAGTTCAGTTGTCCGGTCAATGCGATTACATACGACGAGTACGGAATTTCCGTGATCGACGAGAAGAAATGCATCCGCTGCGGAAAATGTATCCACAGCTGTCCATTTGGTGCGATCGGATCTAAGACCTATATTGTAAAAGTAATTGAAGCATTAAAATCAAATAAAAAAGTTTATGCCATGGCTGCTCCTGCAACAGAGGGACAGTTCGGTGATGATATCACAATGAACAGCTGGAAGAAAGCAATGGAGAAAGTCGGATTTGATGGGTTCTTCGAGGTTGGTCTCGGTGGAGATATGACAGCAGCTTATGAGGCAGAGGAATGGGCAGAGGCATATAAGGAAGGCAAAAAGAAAGTAACTTCCTGTTGTCCTGCATTTGTAAATATGGTAAGACGCCACTTCCCGGAGCTTGCAGACAATATTTCTACTACGATTTCCCCGATGGCAGCAGTATCCCGTCTGATCAAAGCAAAAGATCCGGAAGCAGTAACTGTATTTATCGGACCATGTATCGCAAAGAAATCTGAGGTGGAAGACCAGAAGATTGAGGGCAATGCAGATTATGTTTTAACTTATTCTGAAATCCGTGCCATTATGAAAGCCAAGAGTGTGGCATTAGAACCGGATGAGAACAGCTATCAGGAATCTTCCGTATATGGTAAGAGATTTGCCAATGCCGGTGGTGTGACAGCAGCCGTTCTCCAGAGCCTGAAAGAATCTGATGATGAGATCGATGCAAAAGTATGCAAGTGTAATGGTGCAGCAGAGTGTAAGAAGGCACTGTTATTAATGAAAGCCGGAAGATTACCTGAAGACTTCATTGAAGGTATGGTATGTGAAGGCGGATGTGTCGGCGGACCAAGTGCATTCAATGACCAGATCTCTTCCAAGAAGAACAGAGATGCACTGATCAGTAATGCAGACGAACGTGGAATCCACGAAAACTTAAAGAACTATGATATGGACAGTTTCTCCATGCATCGTGAATAAAAAGAAAGCTACAGAGTCCGCGGCAGTTGCCGCGGGCTTGCTTTTTTCAATTAGAAAAGAAAACATCTGCATATTTTGGGAGCAAAGGCACATTTTACTTAATTGTCAAAATTATATATTTTTTATATAAAATTGAAAAAACTTAAAAAATTACAAAAAAGTACTTGCATTTTTCTTTTTGGCGTGCTATATTAGTCAAGCACGGTTCGTTGGTCAAGCGGTTAAGACGCCGCCCTCTCACGGCGGAATCAGGGGTTCGATTCCCCTACGAACTGCTCAGCAATTTTATATCTGTTATTTGTAACTATGGTTCGTTGGTCAAGCGGTTAAGACGCCGCCCTCTCACGGCGGAATCAGGGGTTCGATTCCCCTACGAACTGCTCTGTTATTTTTATAACAGCCCAACCCGGAATGCCAGAAACAATGTTTCTGGCATTTTTAAATGCTTTTTTCAATAAAAAGCTTGCAAAATAGAACAAAGAGTGTTACTTTATTTATGTTAACACGTTGACTTGATTGAGAGAGGGCAGAACCCTCTCTCAATTTATGTTTAGGAGACAGCAGCGTGATGGAACACGAAAAAACTGAATATGGAAGGAAGAGGTGTACACATGTCGAAAAAAGAGATGTATGAAGCACGCACCGAAGAACTCATCACCCCGATTTTAGACCGCAGAAACTTTGAACTTGTGGATGTGGAGTATGTGAAAGAGGGAAGCACCTGGTATTTACGGGTTTACATTGACAAAGAAGGCGGAATCACTTCCGACGACTGCGCAGATGTATCCAGGGAGATGAATGAGATTCTTGACAGAGAGGATTATGTAGAAGGTTCCTATACCTTTGAAGTGAGCTCTCCGGGTCTTGGAAGACCACTCAAAAAAGAAAAAGACTATATAAGAAGCATGGGGAAGGAATTAGAGATCCGGACTTACCGTGCAATCGACCGGGAAAAAGAATTTTATGGCATTTTGAAAGCATATGATGCCGATACAGTGACAATTGAGCAGGAAGATGGAACAGAGAGAGTATTTGAAAAGTCCAATATCGCACTGATCCGTCTGGCTTTTGATTTTTAGCGTAAAATAACAGAAAAAATAATGGAGGATAAAAAAACAATGGCTAAGAATAATGAATTGTTAGAAGCGTTAAATATATTAGAACAGGAAAAAAATATCAGCAAGGAGACTTTACTTGAGGCAATTGAGAACTCACTCGTGACTGCATGTAAAAATCATTTTGGCAAGTCTGAAAATGTAAAAGTTAACATTGATCCGGAAACTTGTGAATATCATGTATTTCAGGAGAAAAAAGTCGTAGAGAAAGTAGAAGATCCTGTTGAGGAGATCAGCCTTGTGAATGCAAAGATGATCGATTCGAAATACGAGTTAGATGACATTGTGAACGTGGAAGTAAAATCCAAAGAGTTTGGACGTATCGCAACACAGAATGCCAAGAACGTGATCTTACAGAAAATCCGTGAGGAAGAGAGAAAAGTTCTTTTTGATGAGTACTACAGCAAAGAAAAAGATATCGTAACAGGTATCGTTCAGCGCTATGTTGGAAAAAATGTGAGCATCAACCTCGGTAAAGTGGATGCGATCCTTACTGAGAACGAGCAGGTAAAAGGAGAAGTTTTCCAGCCAACTGAGCGAATCAAAGTTTACATCCTTGAAGTAAAATCCACATCCAAAGGACCAAGAGTGTTAGTTTCCAGAACACATCCGGAACTTGTAAAACGTTTATTTGAGTCCGAGGTAGCTGAGGTAAAAGACGGAACTGTTGAGATCAAAGCAATCGCCCGTGAGGCAGGAAGCAGAACCAAGATCGCAGTATGGTCTAACGATCCTGATGTAGATCCGGTTGGAGCATGTGTCGGTATGAACGGTGCACGTGTCAATGCGATCGTCAACGAGCTTCGTGGTGAGAAGATCGATATCATCACATGGAACGAGAATCCTGCAATGCTCATTGAGAATGCATTAAGTCCTGCAAAAGTTATCTCTGTTATCGCTGATGCAGAAGAGAAAGCAGCAAAAGTAGTCGTTCCGGATTACCAGTTATCACTTGCAATCGGTAAAGAAGGACAGAACGCAAGATTAGCTGCAAGATTAACCGGATTCAAGATCGATATCAAGAGTGAGACACAGGCAAGAGAAGCCGGAGACTTCTTTGATTATGAGAACGAGTACGAAGATGACGAATACTATGAGGAAGATGGCGAGTACAATGATGCAGACTATCAGGAGAATACAGAGTATTCCGAGGAGAATTAATCGAGGATAGCAGAATATGGCAAATAAAAAGATTCCGATGCGTCAATGCATAGGCTGCGGTGAGATGAAGCCTAAGAAAGAAATGATACGAGTCATTAAGACAGCGGAAGATGAGATAATATTAGATACAACCGGTCGGAAAAATGGCAGAGGTGCATACATTTGTCCTGGAAACGAATGTCTGCAGAAAGCAATTAAGTGTAAAGGTTTAGAACGCTCATTTAAAATGCCGATTCCAAAAGATGTATATGAAATGCTGACAAAGGAGATGGAAGAATTTGAAACCAGATAAAGTTTTATCCATGTTGGGAATTGCAGCAAAATCCGGTAGTGTCGTAAGTGGTGAGTTTTCGACGGAGAAAGCAGTCAAGGAAGGCAGAGCATACCTTGTGATCGTGGCAGGCGATTCCTCCGATAACACGAAAAAGATGTTTACCAATATGACCGATTTTTATGAGGTGCCAATGTATGTTTATTCAGACAAAGAAGCATTGGGACACTGTATTGGAAAAGAGTTTCGCGCATCACTTGCAATTGTAAATGAAGGGCTTGCCCATTCCGTGGAAGACAAATTGAAACAGACAATAACAACTGAATAATGGAGGAGTCAAAAACATATGGCAAAAATGAGAGTTCATGAACTTGCAAAAGAGTTAGAAATAAAATCACAGGAAATTATAGAAAGCTTAAGCGGTACCGAGTACGAGATCAAGTCTGCAAGCAGCAACATTGATGATGCTGCGCAGGAGATCATCCGTAAAAAGTACAAGAAAGCTGCAGCACCGAAGGCTGAGGAAAAAGCCCCAGCAGAGAAAGCGGTACCGAAAGCAGAGAAAGCTTCTACAGATAAAAAATCTGCAGAAAAAGCGCCGGAAGTAAAAGCTGCCCCTGCAAAGGCTGAGGAGAAAAAGGAAGCACCGGAAGCGAAAGCAGAAGGAAGCAAGGCAGCAGAGGCTGAGCATGAGAGACCTAAGAAAAAGTCAAGCATCACAGCAGTGTTCAATGCACAGTATAGCAAACAGGGTGCACCTCATGGCAATAACAGAAGACCAAACCAGGGCGCAAAAAGCGGCAGACCACAGGATGGCAGACGTCCAGGAAATGACCGTGGCGACAGACCGGCTGGTCAGGCAAAACCTTCCATGTCTGGAAACGACATGAGAAAGTATTTTGACAGCCTGATCAATCCAAATGCTGCAAAAGAGACCGAAAACAAAGCTCCAAAAGCAGAGGAAGCCAAAGCAGAAACCGCACAGAGCGCACCGGTAACACAGGAGCGCGTGTTCAAAAAACCAACAGAGAACGTATACGAGCAGATGCGTCAGCAGGAGAAAGCTTCCAGACCAAATCAGGACAACAGACGTCCACAGGGAGAACGCCCGGCAAGAAACGGACAGAACGGTGGCTACAATAACCGTGCAAACGGTGACAGACCAGCCCGCCCACAGGGAGACCGTCCATACAGAAATAATAATGGCGAAGGTGGATATAATAACCGTAACAATGGTGACAGACCAGCCCGTATGCAGGGAGATAACCGCGGACAGAGACCAAACGGTGGAAACCAGAGACCATTTAACAATGGCAGACCGGGTCAGGGCTTCAATCAGGGAGACCGTAACGGAGGACGTAATAACTTCCGTGGAAAAGACAACGGTGGAAGATTAGACCGCGAGATCGACAAGTTCAATAAGGATTCTGCACCATTGGCAGAGGAGATGCGCGGCAAAGAGACACGCGAGAGAGAACGTGACAATAAGAACCGCAACGGAAAACAGCGTGGCGATTATGACGTTTTAGGAAGCAAGAAGCAGGAGCGTTTTGTAAATTTAGAGAAGAATGGCGGCAAGAAGAAACCACAGCAGCAGCCACAGCCAAAACAGGAAGAAGATACAATTAAGACATTAGTTCTTCCAGAGAAGCTTACGATCAAAGAACTTGCTGATAAGATGAAAGTCCAGCCGGCAGTGATCGTAAAGAAATTATTCTTAAAAGGAACTATGGTAACGGTAAATCAGGAGATCGACTACGATCAGGCAGAAGAGATCGCATTAGAGTTCAACTGCATCTGTGAACCGGAAGAGAAGATCGATGTGATCGCAGAACTCTTAAAAGAGGAAGATGATGCAGAAGAGACATTAGTGGCACGTCCACCGGTTGTATGTGTCATGGGACACGTTGACCACGGTAAAACTTCCCTTCTGGATGCAATCCGTTCTACCCGTGTGACAGACAGAGAGGCAGGCGGTATCACACAGCATATCGGTGCTTCGGTTGTATCTATCAACGGACAGAAAATCACATTCTTAGATACACCAGGTCATGAAGCATTTACTGCAATGCGTATGCGTGGTGCAAATTCGACAGATATTGCAATCTTAGTTGTCGCAGCAGACGATGGTGTAATGCCACAGACTGTAGAAGCGATTAACCATGCAAAGGCTGCCGGAGTAGAGATTATTGTTGCAATCAACAAGATCGATAAACCAAGTGCAAACATTGAACGTGTAAAACAGGAATTATCCGAGTACGAACTCATTCCGGAAGACTGGGGTGGAAGCACTATTTTCTGTCCGGTATCTGCTCATACAAAAGAGGGTATCGACAACTTGTTAGAGATGATCCTTTTAACAGCAGAAGTACTTGAGTTAAAAGCAAATCCAAACCGTAAAGCAAGAGGTCTTGTCATCGAGGCACAGCTTGATAAGGGACGCGGTGCAGTTGCAACTGTATTAGTACAGAAAGGTACTTTAAGAGTCGGTGATCCGATCGCCTGCGGAAGCTGCTTTGGTAAAGTCCGTGCGATGATCGATGATCAGGGAAGAAGAGTAAAAGAAGCAGGTCCGTCTACTCCGGTTGAGATCCTTGGTTTATCCGCAGTTCCGGAAGCAGGAGAGACATTTGTTTCCACTGATTCCGAGAAAGAGGCAAGAGCATTTGCAGATACCTACATTTCCGAGAGCAAGAATAAGCTGATCGAGGATACAAAAGCAAAGATGTCCTTAGACGATCTGTTCTCACAGATCCAGTCCGGAAATGTAAAAGAATTAAATATTATCGTAAAAGCAGACGTACAGGGTTCTGTGGAAGCAGTAAAACAGAGTCTTGTAAAACTGTCAAACGAGGAAGTTGTTGTAAAAGTCATCCATGGTGGTGTAGGTGCGATCAACGAATCCGATATCATCTTAGCATCCGCTTCCAACGCGATCATCATTGGATTTAACGTTCGTCCGGACCCGACTGCAAAAGTGACAGCCGACAGAGAGAACGTAGATGTACGTCTCTACAAAGTCATTTACAATGCGATCGAAGATGTAGAGGCTGCCATGAAGGGTATGTTAGATCCTGTATACGAGGAGAAAGTACTTGGTCATGCAGAAGTAAGACAGATATTTAAAGCATCCGGAGTTGGTAACATCGCAGGTTCTTATGTCCTTGACGGTGTATTCCAGAGAGGCTGCAAAGTCCGTATTTCCCGTGAGGGAACACAGATTTTTGAAGGAAATCTTGCATCCTTAAAGAGATTCAAAGATGATGTGAAGGAAGTAAAAGCAGGATACGAATGTGGTCTTGTATTTGAAGGATTTAATGATATTGCTGAGCTTGATATTGTGGAAGCATATACCATGGTAGAGGTTCCTAGATAAAAAAGAGGCATAAAATATGAGAAAAAACAGTATTAAAAATACCAGGATCAATGGAGAAGTCCAGAAAGAATTAAGTAACATTATCCGTGGCGAGATCAAAGATCCACGCATTAATCCACTGACAAGCGTAGTTGCAGTGGAGGTGGCACCGGATTTAAAAACCTGCAAGGCATATATCAGTGTCTTAGGGGATGAAAAATCCCAGCAGGATACGATCCGTGGCTTAAAGAGTGCAGAGGGTTATATCAGAACAATGCTGGCAAAGAGCATTAATCTGAGAAATACACCACAGATCACATTTATCTTAGACCAGTCCATTGAATATGGTGTTAAAATGTCAAAAATGATCGATGATGTAACAAAAGACATTACAGATAAGACAGAGGAATAAAGATGACAAATTTTGATGTTTATCTGGCAGACGCCAAAACAGTTGCCATTGCAGGTCACGTCAGACCGGATGGCGACTGCGTCGGCTCCTGCCTCGCTACATACAATTACATTAAAAACTATTTTCCGCATGTGAAAGTAGATCTGTACTTAGAACCGATCCCGAATATTTTCAAATTTATGATGCGTTCGGAAGAGATCCAGAGTGAGTGGCCGGACGACCGGGAATATGATCTGTTCATTGCACAGGACTGTGGAGATACCAAGCGTCTTGGCAATGCGGCAAAGTATTTTGAGTCCGCAAAACATACGATCTGCGTGGATCATCATGTGAGCAATCAGAGTTTCGCAGAGCATAACTACATTTTCCCGGAGGCAAGCTCCACCTGTGAACTGATCTTTGAACTGCTTCCAAATGAGCGGATCGACCAGGAGATCGCAGAGTGCATCTACACCGGAATGGTGCATGATACCGGCGTGTTCCAGTATTCCTGCACATCAAGAAAGACAATGGAGATTGCAGGCAAGCTCATTGAAAAAGGAATCAACTTCCCGAAGATCGTGGATGAGACATTTTTTACAAAAACCTATAACCAGAACCGCATTATGGGACTGGCTCTCATCAAGAGTGTCCTGCATCTGGACGGAAAATGCATTTCCAGTGTGATCACAAAGCAGGAAATGAAAGAGTATGATGTACTTCCAAAGCATTTAGACGGAATCGTCAGCCAGCTCCGCGTCACAAAGGATGTGGAGGTTGCAATCTTTTTGTATGAGTTAGAGGATGGAGAATTTAAGGTCAGCACAAGATCCAAAGAACTTGTTGACCTGTCAGAGATCGCTGTGAAGTTTGACGGCGGCGGTCATGTGAGGGCTGCTGGTTTTTCCATGAAGGGAGAACCGGAGCAGATCATCGAAGCTATTTTGGAAGAAGTAAAAAAACAGCTTTAGAAAATAATGAAGAAAAAGGATACACTATGGTCAACGGAATCATTAATGTATATAAAGAAAAAGGGTATACATCTTTTGATGTAGTGGCAAAACTCCGTGGTATCTTCAAACAGAAAAAAATCGGACACACAGGGACACTCGATCCGGATGCGGAAGGGGTGTTGCCTGTGTGTCTTGGTAAAGCCACAAAAGTCTGTGACCTGCTCACCGATAAAAGCAAAGAATATGAGACAGTGCTCTTATTGGGAAAGGTGACAGATACCCAGGATATCACCGGTACAGTGCTGGAGGAGAAAGATGTGAAGGTGACAGAGGAAGCCGTGAGGGAGACAGTCCTTTCTTTTGTGGGGGACTATATGCAGATCCCGCCGATGTATTCCGCACTGAAAGTGAACGGAAAGAAATTGTGTGATCTGGCAAGGGAAGGAAAAACGGTGGAGCGGCAGGCTAGACCGGTAAAGATCTTATCCATTGATATTTTAGACATTGCGCTGCCGCGTGTGCGTATGCGTGTGCATTGTTCGAAGGGAACCTATATTCGTACTTTGTGTCAGGACATTGGAGAAAAACTTGGCTGTGGTGGCTGTATGGAGGCACTTCTCCGCACACAGGTGTCCGAGTTTTTCTTACAGGATGCCTTAAAGATCGGAGAGATCGAGCAGCTTGTAAAAGAGTGCACGAAAGACATTCCAGCGGAAGAATGGAACGCGGCATGTTTTCCGTTCGTGCGGTCTGTGGATTCTGTTTTTTTACAGTACCAGAAAGCAACCGTGGCGGAGCAGTTTGCAAAAGTATTATATAATGGAAACCGGATTGAGCCGGAGATGATCTGTGCATTTGATCCGTCTATGCAGCAAAACCCAACCAGAATTTATGATGAAAAGGATCACTTTATCGGAATTTACGAATTCCAGCAGGAGCGGGGAAACTTCAAACCTGTAAAAGTGTTTATGGAAGAATGAAATATATAAGAAATACACTGGATTTTCATGTGGAGGAGCCGACGGTTATTTCGCTTGGAAAGTTCGACGGTATCCATAGAGGACATGAACTTTTAATGGAAAAACTTGCACAGAAAAAAGAAGAAGGCTTAAAGGCGGCTATTTTTACGTTTGATATCCCACCGAAAAAGAATGTGGAGCATATTGAGACGAAGGTGCTGACGACCAATGAGGAGAAAATGCATATTTTTGAAGGCATCGGGATAGACTATCTCATCGAGTGCCCGTTTACAAAAGAAGTGATGTGCATGGAGCCGGAAGATTTTATCTCTATGCTGGTTGAAAAATTAAACGTGAAATGCATTGTGGCAGGTGAGGATTTTCATTTCGGACACAACAGACGCGGTGATTATCAGATGTTAAAAAAATATGCACCGGTTTACGGCTATGAGGCACTCATCCTCTCCAAAATGAAAGAGGACGAGCGTGATATCAGCAGTACGTTTGTCCGGGAAGAAATCATGGCAGGAAATATCGAAAAAGCTAATCATTTGCTTGGCTACCGCTATTTTGTGACAGGAATGGTAAAACACGGCAACCAGATCGGAAGAACGATCGGGATTCCAACGATCAACCTGATTCCACCGGAAGAGAAGCTGCTTCCGCCATTCGGCGTTTATGTGACAGAAGTTTATATTGACGACAGGAAGTATTACGGTGTCACGAATGTGGGATGCAAGCCAACGATCGAGGGGCATAATCCGGTCGGAGTGGAGACACATCTGCTTGATTTTAAGGAAGATGTCTATGAAAAGGTAGTGACAGTCGAGTTTTTAGACAGAATCCGGGCAGAGCGTAAGTTTGAAAGCATCGAAAAACTTCAGGAACAGATGATGAATGATATTGCTTTTACAAGAACTTTTTTCGAAAAAAAGGAAAGTTAATTTTGAACAGACTATAAATGTTACAGAGATGTTACAAAAATATTATTGACATTGTAATAAATGACTGTTATACTGTAAAAAGTTTGAGAGTAATATTAAGAAATTTATTGCAGGGACATGCAGATGTTCAGGAGGTTTTATGAAATCCCAATATATCAGAGCAATATGTCTTGGAGCAGCCGGATTACTAGTTATTTCCACTGCAGCAATTAATAATTCAAAACAGACAGAGGATGTGGCAGAACAGACTGTTGCCACAGCATCCGTAATGGAAGAGGATTCAGAGACGATTGATACAGGTGTGACAGCCGGTATTGCAAGTGTCACAGCAGAGGCACTCGCAAGTGATGAGGTCACAGCAACCGTTTCTGATACAGATACAGAACTTACTGCTGCAGCACAGGAGGAAGTGTCATCCGTATATGGATATACGAATCTTGGAATCGCAGTGGTTGATTCCGGTAACTTAAATGTCCGCGAGGCACCGGGAACCGATGCAACACTTGTCGGTAAGATGCCAAACCATGCAGCATGCGAAGTGCTTGGTGTGGACGGAGAATGGACGCAGATTCAGTCCGGTGAGGTAACCGGTTATGTGAAGTCAGAATATCTGGTAACCGGAAATGCAGCAGCGGCCATGGCAGAGCAGGTAAAAGAGACCGTTGCCAAGGTTACAACAACAACGCTTTATGTGAGAGAAGAACCAAATACTGACTGCAGCATTGTAACTTCCATGCCAATGGGCGAGGAGTTAGAGGTTGTAGAGCAGTTAGATGGCTGGGTAAAGGTAAGCATCGACAGTGATGAGGGATATGTATCTGCGGATTATATTGAGATCAATACCGAACTCCCAACAGCCATGACCATGACAGAAGTCAGATATGGACAGGGTGTTTCTGATGTCCGTGTTGATCTGGTATCTTACGCATGCCAGTTCGTGGGAAACCCATATGTGTGGGGAGGTACAAGCCTGACAAGAGGTGCTGACTGCTCCGGTTTTGTCATGAGTGTATTTGCAAACTATGGTGTTTCACTGCCACATTCTTCCGGGTCACAGGCAGGATGTGGAACAAGTATTTCTGCGTCAGAAGCCCAGCCGGGAGATCTGTTCTTCTATGGAAATGGAAGCAGGATCAATCATGTGGCTATCTATATTGGAAACGGACAGGTGGTACATGCAAGTTCCCCTCGTACCGGAATCAAAATCTCTGGTGCATACTATCGTAACCCGGTAAAAGTAGTCCGAGTTTTACAGGATTAAATTATAAAAATTTATATTTACAAACACAGAAGGACTGTGTTATACTATGCAAGCATGAGTTTAGCCCATATTCGGTAGATGGACACTCCGACCTTTTACTGAGTATCATGTTTTATTGGGCGATTAAGAATAAGAAGGAGGATCATAACATGATCGCAAAAGAAAAGAAACAGGAAATTATCGCTAAATACGGCAGAACAGCAAATGATACTGGATCTCCAGAGGTACAGGTAGCTCTTTTAACAGCTCGTATCACAGAGTTAACAGATCATTTAAAAGAGAACCCAAATGATCATCATTCCAGAAGAGGTCTTCTGAAAATGGTAGGTCAGAGACGTGGTTTACTTGCTTACTTAAAGAAAATTGATATCGAGAGATATCGTGCACTGATCGACAGCTTAGGCTTAAGAAAATAGTGAGCGCAAGCAGAATAGAGCGGAGTTTTTACCGCTCTATTTTTTTGCTTGTATATTCTGGTTATTTTTAGTACAATGAAATGAGGCAGGAGTCTAAATACCCGAGACCACTGAAGGGTGCATGACTAAAGCGCGTGTACGGTTCAGTAGTTTCGGTACTTCTGTTTCAGTCACACAGTATGCTGTGGCGTATACAAAATTTAAAGGAGAGAAAACATGTATAAAAGTTTTTCAATGGAACTTGCCGGCAGAACTCTTACTGTAGATATCGGAAGAGTATGTGCACAGGCAAATGGCGCTGCATTGATCAAGTATGGTGAGACAACTGTATTATCTACTGTAGTAGCATCAGACAAGCCAAGAGATGGAGTAGATTTCTTCCCATTAAGCGTAGAGTTTGAGGAGAAGATGTACGCAGTAGGAAAGATCCCGGGTGGATTCAATAAGAGAGAGGGAAAAGCATCTGAGAATGCAATCCTTACTTCCCGTGTTATCGACCGTCCAATGAGACCGTTATTCCCGAAAGATTATCGTAATGATGTTACATTAAATAACATGGTAATGTCTGTAGATCCTGAGTGCCGTCCTGAGGTTGTTGGTATGATCGGTTCTGCACTTGTAACTACGATGTCTGATATCCCATTTGACGGTCCATGTGCTATGACACAGATGGGTATGGTAGATGGAGAATTTATCGTAAACCCTTCCCAGAAAGTATGGGATGAGGGAGATCTGCAGTTAACAGTTGCTTCTACAAGAACCAAAGTTATTATGATCGAGGCAGGAGCTAACGAGATCCCGGAAGATAAGATGATCGAAGCAATCTACAAATGTCATGACATTAACCAGACTGTTATTGCATTTATGGACAAGATCGTTGCAGAATGTGGCAAACCAAAACATGAGTACACAAGCTGTGCAATCCCGGATGAGATGTTTGCAGCAATGAAAGAGATTGTCACTCCGGAAGATATGGAGAACGCTGTATTTACAGATGAGAAACAGAAACGTGAAGAAAACATCCGCGAGATCACAGATAAACTGGCAGAGGCATTTGCTGACAACGAGGAATGGCTTGCAGTTTTAGGCGAGGCAGTTTACCAGTATCAGAAGAAGACCGTTCGTAAGATGATCTTAAAAGACCATAAACGCCCGGATGGCCGTGCAATCAACCAGATCCGTCCATTGGCAGCAGAGGTAGATCTGATCCCTAGAGTACATGGTTCTGCTATGTTTACACGTGGACAGACACAGATCTGTGATGTTGTTACTTTGGCTCCATTATCTGAAGTACAGAAGATCGATGGACTTGATGCGAATGTTACAACTAAGAGATATATTCATCAGTACAATTTCCCTGCATACTCTGTAGGTGAGACAAAAGTATCCCGTGGTCCAGGACGCCGTGAGATCGGACATGGAGCACTTGCTGAGAAAGCACTTGTTGCAGTACTTCCTTCTGAAGAGGAGTTCCCATATGCAATCCGTGCCGTATCCGAGACATTTGAGTCTAACGGATCTACTTCCATGGCATCTACCTGTGCATCCTGTATGGCACTTATGGCTGCAGGTGTGCCGATCAAATCCATGGTAGCAGGTATTTCCTGTGGTCTTGTAACTGGTGATACAGATGATGATTACATCGTATTAACAGATATTCAGGGACTGGAAGACTTCTTCGGAGATATGGACTTTAAAGTAACCGGTACTCATAAGGGTATCACAGCAATCCAGATGGATATTAAGATTCATGGTCTGACAAGACCTATCGTAGAGGAAGCAATCGCAAGAACACGTGAGGCAAGACTTTACATCATGGACGAAGTAATGTCCAAAGCAATCTCTGAACCTCGTAAAGAAGTTGGAGCATATGCACCTAAGATCATCCAGATTCAGATCGATCCAAATAAGATCGGTGATGTAGTTGGTCAGAAGGGTAAGACAATCAATGAGATCATTGCCCGCACAGATGTTAAGATTGATATTACCGATGAAGGTGCAGTATCTGTATGTGGAACAGACAAAGAGAAAATGGCACAGGCAATTGATATGATTAAGACGATTACAACTGATTTTGAGGAAGGACAGATCTTCACAGGAACTGTTGTAAGTATCAAAGAGTTTGGTGCATTTATCGAGTTCGCTCCTGGAAAAGAGGGAATGGTACACATTTCCAAGATTTCTAAAGAGAGAATCAACCGCGTAGAGGATGTACTTACTTTAGGCGACAAAGTAACCGTTGTATGCCTTGGAAAAGACAAGATGGGAAGAATCAGTTTCTCTATGAAGGATGTTCCGGAGAATAACTAAGTAATTCATAAAAATCCAGTAGTTTCATATATTTAAGAAAGAGGTGTTTTTCTAAAGTATCACTTTAGGGAACACCTCTTTTTGTCACTTACCGTTTTTCAGTTTCATATATTGATAGAAAAAAGGAATTCCTATGGATCGGGTAAAAAGGATCATTCATTGTGATCGTGCATATAAAATGGGGCTAAACGGAAAAAATATCACCGTGGCAGTTATGGATACGGGGATTGCTCCTCATATCGATTTTGACCAGAGAATTTTGCATTTTGAGGATTTCTGCCAGAAGAAACTCACAGCTTATGACGACAACGGACATGGAACGCATGTCGCAGGGATTATCGGCGGAAGCGGACTGATGTCAAAGGATAAGCGTGGCGTAAGGCTGCTTAGCGGGGTGGCACCAAGGGCGCAGTTTGTTGTGTTAAAAGTACTGGATAAAAAAGGAAACGGCGTGACCAGTCATGTGTTAGAGGGGATGGACTGGCTTTTAAAAAACCGGGAGAAGTATCAAGTGAAAATTTTAAATATATCGGTTGGAATGATGGCAAGTGCAGGAAAAAGCGAGCAGGAGCAGTTGCTTCATGCTGTGGATGAGGCCTGGAATCAGGGCATTATGGTGGTGACGGCTGCGGGAAATAACGGACCGAAAGAAAATTCAGTCACAATTCCCGGTATTTCCAGAAAAGTGCTTACAGTCGGAAGCTGGGATGACAATGTGACGGAGACAGGAAACAGTGGACGGCTGACAAAAAACTACAGCGGTTTTGGACCAACGGAATGTTGCATTGTGAAGCCGGAAGTGCTTGCACCGGGAACCAATGTAAAAAGCTGCAGCAAAGATGCGAGGGGATATGTGGTAAAAAGCGGTACCTCCATGGCAGCTCCGGTGGTGTCAGGAGCGATTGCACTCGCATACCAGAAACATCCGGACTATACGCCGGCAGATATGAAATTAAAACTTTATGAGAGCGTATATCCAAGAGGGGAGCAGATTGGCAGAAAATGCTGGGGGATGCTACACGTGAATAACCTTGTAGTTTGACATTTTTTGGTTCTGAGATTAGAATAATGGGAAAGGGGCGATAAATACAGATGAAAAAAATAGCACATTTATTATTAGGAAGATTTTCAATCGTTGCAGTTTCTATTATTCTCCAGTTTTTCTGGCTTGTAATGGTCATGTATCAGTTCAGTTATCAGTTCACATATGCAAATCTTGCGATCAGGACAATCGCAATTATTGTGGTGCTTGTGATCGTAAACCGTTGGACGAATCCGGCAAATAAACTTTCGTGGACATTTATTATCCTGCTGTCCCCGGTGCTTGGACTATTATTATATATGATTTTTGGCAGATCAAGTCTTACGAAGAAAACACAGGAACGTATGGATTCCGTGAACCGGGAGGTGAGTGCATGCCTTTATCAGACGCCGGAAATCAAGGAACAGTTGGAAAAAGAGGATATATCTGTGTACCGTCAGTCGAAATATATCAATGACTGGGCTGGATTCCCGCTTTACCACCATACTTCCACGAATTATTACCGTTGTGGAGAGGAAATGTTTCCAGATATGCTTGCAGAATTAGAAAAGGCAGAGCATTTTATTTTTCTGGAATATTTCATTATAGATGAGGGAACTATGTTCGACAGCATTGTGGATGTGCTGGAACGCAAAAGCAAAGAGGGTGTGGATGTCAGACTGATCTATGATGATATTGGCTGCATCAATACGCTTCCACCGAAGTATTATAAGAAGCTTCAGGAAAAAGGAATCAAATGCGCAGCATTTAATCCATTCCGTCCGATCATGTCGGTTGTGATGAATAACAGAGATCACCGGAAGATTTTTGTTGTCGACGGAAAAGTTGGATTTACCGGAGGAATCAACCTTGCGGACGAATATATTAACAAGGCATCGAGATTTGGCTACTGGAAGGACACCGGAATCCGTCTCGAAGGAGAGGCGGTCTGGAGCATGACGGTCATGTTCCTTGAAATGTGGAACTATATCAATCATTCCAGCGAAGATTATAAGCAGTTTATGCCTCAGGTATATCAGAGCGAACCTTTTAAGGAAGACGGCTATGTACAGCCATACGGAGATACGCCGCTAGATCATGAGACGGTAGGAGAAAATATTTACCTGAATATTATTAATCACGCCGAACATTATGTATACATTTTCACACCATATCTGATCATTGATAATGAGATGCTTGTGAGCCTTTGCAATGCAGCAAAAAGAGGTGTGGATGTCCGGATCGTGACACCGGGAATCCCGGATAAGAAGATGGTATATCTTCTGACGCAGTCCCACTACGAGCCGTTGCTCAAATGTGGTGTGAAGATCTACCAGTATACACCGGGCTTTATCCATGCCAAGAGTTTTCTATGTGATGATAAGATCGGAACAGTCGGAAGCATTAACTTAGATTACCGCAGTTTATATCTTCATTTTGAGTGTGGTGTGTTCATGCATAAGACGAAAGCACTTGTACAGTTAAAGCAGGACTGCATGGATACATTTGCCCAGTCTGAGGAGATGACACTGGAGTTCTGTAAAAATCAGAATGTGTTTATTCATGTATTTCAGGGCATGATGCGTCTGTTTGCGCCACTGTTATAGCAGATGATTTATGTAAGACAGAGCCGCAAATATAACAAGTGTCGAGCGGGTTACGGTAGATACATCCGCAGCGATTCCATAAAGTAGTCCTTATAGACAGCGGCGGCAACATCCTCGCTGCATAAAATATCTACAGCTCCAAGCTCCCTGTCACCGAATTTATAGACAGCACGCCCAATCACATCACCGGATACAACCGGAGCCTCGGCAAATTCCGGTAATTCCAGTTCTTTTGTGATGCCGGAGAGGTCGGAACCGTCGGTCACCACATATTGAAATGGGGAGCGGTAACAAAGCGTTACTTCGTCAGAAGTTCCTTTTTTCAAAGGCAGAGGTGAAAGCGTATCGGTATTCTCATCAGAGTAGATCCGGCATTTGGAGAAACCATAATTTAAAAGTGAGGCTGCATCCGCAAACCGGACTTTAAAATCCGGGGCAGCCATGACAACTGCAATCAGTTCCATTCCGTCTTTTACCGCAGTGGCAGAGACACAGTATTTTGCAAGGCTGGTGGAACCGGTTTTTAATCCGGTTGCATATTGGTACTGGCGGATCAGTTTATTTGTGTTTGCAAGACCAAATTCCTCAGAACCACGCCTTGTGACGTGTGTGATCGTATCCATCCAGATGGTGGAATAGTCGTGGATCTGGGGATATTTGACGGTCAGCTCTCTGGACATGAGCGCAACATCATAGGCGCTCGTCATATGTCCGTCAGTATCTAATCCGCAACAATTTACAAAAGTAGTATCATTCATACCGAGCCCTTTGGCGCGTTCGTTCATTTTCTCAACAAAGGCAGCTTCACTGCCGCAGATAAATTCAGCCATGGCAACGCAGGCATCATTCGCACTTGCAACGCTGATGCACTTGATCATGGTATCTACCGTCTGCGTTTCATTCGGCTCCAAAAAGACCTGTGAGCCTCCCATACTTGCTGCATATTCGGATACAGTGACCGTGTCATCCAAAGAAATCTGACCGGATTCGATCGCATCAAAAATAAGGATCAGTGTCATGATTTTTGTGATGCTCGCCGGATGGAGCATGGTATGGGAATCTTTTTCATAAAGGATTGTTCCGGTGGAGGCTTCCATGAGAACAACACTTGGCGCAGACAGATTGAGAATGTCAGAATTTTCAGATGTCTGGCTGGATTCCTCCGGCGTCTCGGAAAGGATGAAGGTGTTCTCAAGTGAAATATTATTTTTCGGAAAAATATTGTCCTGACATAAAAAATGATATGGTGACAGGAACGGAAAACTGCTTGCAAAAAGCATGTTGGCGGACAAAAGGGCAGAGAATATAAGGTGCATGAAAAGATACCTCCGAAGGTTGTTGATTTTGTATATCGCAGATCGTCGGATGAAAAATACTGCGACGTTTCTACTTCATTTTAGAGAGAGAACCTGTACATTATGCTTGCTTTTTTTCATTTTTCCATATAAAATTGATACGTTGCAGTTATAAGGAAGTATTACAAGGAAGTATCATATATGGATTTGACAGTGAAACTGCAGGTGTTTGAAGGTCCGCTGGATCTGCTTTTGCATCTGTTAGAAAAAAATAAAGTGAATATTTATGATATACCGATTGTAGAGATCACCAATCAATATATGGAATACATTGCGGAAATGAAACGGAATGATTTGAATGTCATGAGTGAATTTCTTGTTATGGCTGCCACATTGATCGATATTAAATCAAGGATGCTGCTTCCAAAGAAAGAATCCGAGGAAGAAGAGGAGGAAGATCCGAGGGCAGAACTTGTCCAGCAGTTATTAGAGTACAAGATGTACAAGTGTATGGCTTATGAACTCCGCGACAGACAGCTGGATGCGGAACAGGTGTTTTTTAAAACGCCGACGATTCCGCCGGAGGTTGCCGAATATGAGGAGCCGGTAGACCTTACAGAACTGGTGGGGGATATGAACCTTGCAAAGCTGGATCAGATTTTTAAATCCATTATGAAGAAACAGGCGGATAAAATCGATCCGGTACGTTCCAAATTTGGCAAGATTGAGAAGGAAGAAGTTTCTCTTTCCGATAAAATGGTGTATGTGGAGGACTACTGTAAAACACATAAGAATTTCAGCTTCCGTAATCTTTTGGAGGCACAGGCGGGCAAGGTAGAAGTGATCGTTACATTTTTGGCAATCTTAGAGATGATGAAGGTCGGCAAGATTTTTATCTCGCAGGAGCACACCTTTGACGATATTAAAATCGAATCGAAAATTGCAGCATAAGGAATAGAGCAGATGGAAGAAAAAAATTATGAAGCGATTGTGGAGGCAATCCTTTTTACCATGGGCGAATCCGTGGAGCTTGAAAAGATTGCAGCCGCATTGGAATTAGATAAAAAAGAAACAAAGAAAATCATTGAAAATCTCATGCAAGAATATGAAAAACCGAGCATTGGCATGAAGATCATCGAGTTAGACGGTGCCTACCAGATGTGCACAAAAAGCGAGATGTACGAGTACCTGATCCGGATTGCAAAGCAGCCGAAGAAGCATGTACTCACGGATGTACTTTTGGAAACACTTTCAATCATTGCATACAAGCAGCCTATCACAAAGGTGGAGATTGAAAAAATCCGTGGCGTGTCCTGCGACCATGCGGTGAACAAGCTGGTGGAGTATAACCTTGTAAAAGAACTTGGAAGGCTGGATGCTCCGGGAAGACCACTGCTTTTTGGGACGACAGAAGAATTTTTAAGAAGCTTTGGCGTGCAGTCCTTAGATGAACTTCCGATGTTAGATCAGGTTCAGATTGAGGAGTTCAAGCAGGAAGCAGAAGAAGAAATGAAAGTGAAACTGGATATATAAAAAAGAATACAAAACATCTTTTTGGCATATAGATGGATGAAAAGAAAAAAAACAGGTTTTAGATTTGAAGAAAATAATTACAGTTTTGATCTGTTTTACAATATTATTGACAGAACCGGAAAAAATCATTGCGGCTGAAGAACCACCGAAAGAAACAGAGCTGTTTGCGAAAGCAGCGGTTTTAATGGATGGGGATTCCGGCCGCATTTTATATAGTAAAAATGGAACAGAGGCACTTGCCAATGCCAGCACGACCAAAATATTAACCTGTATTATCGCGCTGGAAAATGGAAATCTTGAGCAGCTTGCGGAAGTATCCACAGAGGCGGCAAAAGCACCGAAAGTACATCTTGGTGCACCGGCAGGGCGAAAATTTGTGATGAAAGATCTGCTTTATGCGATGATGTTGGAATCTTTTAATGACTGTGCGGTGGTCATTGCAGAACAGATTGCAGGAAGTGTGGAGAATTTTTCAAATCTGATGAACGATTATGCGAAAAGAATCGGGTGCAGGGATACTTTTTTTATGACACCGAACGGACTGGATGCAAAAAAAGACGGGCAGTTTCATCATACGACGGCGGAAGATCTTGCGCAGATCATGCGCTACTGCATCAAAGAGTCACCAAAGGCAGATCTTTTCTTAAAAATAACCGGAACGCCGGAATATGCATTTACAGACAGCAGCGGACAATATGCCTATCACTGTTACAATCACAATGCATTTTTAAATATGATGGACGGCGTAATTTCAGGGAAAACAGGTTTTACCGGAAATGCCGGATACTGCTATGTGGGAGCTCTCGAACGCAATGGGAAAACGTATATTGCTGCATTGTTAGCCTGCGGGTGGCCGAATAATAAAACTTATAAATGGTCAGATATGAGAAAGCTCATGGAGTATGGACTTTCTGCTTATGAAGTTTTTGATCTCGATGAGATTGCGCTGGATGAGAACAGAATCGCACCAGTTCCGGTTGAAAATGCACAGAGCGTAAAAATCGGGGAGCAGATGTATATGAAACTGCACGCTGTCGAGAAAAAGGATTTATCCCGTGTGCTGCTTGCGGAGGGAGAACAGATTTCTGTGGAGTATCAGATCGCAGAAAAACTTACCGCACCAGTGAAGAGGGGGAGTTTGGTCGGGGTTATTTATTATAAGCTGGGAGATATGGTTTTAAGAGAATATCAGATAGAGACGGCAGAAGATATGGAGATGATAGATTTCAGGTGGTGTTTAAAACAGGTGATCCGCCTTGCACTGTAAAACAGCCGGTAAAGGTTTGGTAAAAAATCTGTCAAAAAATTAACAATGCACTTGAAAATTGTTTGGAAAAGATATACAATTATCATAGCGAAATTTGTTAATTTTTTATAGATGGAGGGCTAAAGAATGAGTAGTAGTAATGATAGCTTGGCAATGCAGCGTATTACCAAGTTAGTCGATGAGAACAGTTTTATGGAAATCGGTTCTCTGGTAACAGCAAGAAATACAGACTTTAATCTTGCAAACACAGACACACCATCCGACGGTGTAATCACAGGATATGGTTTGATTGATGGCAACCTGGTATATGTTTACAGCCAGGATGCATCCGTATTAAACGGAACCATCGGTGAGATGCATGCAAAGAAGATTGCCAATGTATATGACATGGCAATGAAGATGGGTGCACCTGTGATCGGTTTTATTGACTGTGCAGGTATGAGATTACAGGAGTCTGTAGATGCGTTAGACGGATTTGGCAGAATTTATGCCAAAGAGATCGAGGCATCCGGTGTGATTCCACAGATCAGTGCCGTATTTGGAAATTGTGGCGGAGGTCTTGCAGTTGTTCCAGCTTTATCTGATTTCGCTTTTATGGAAGAAACCAAGGCTAAAATGTTCATCAATTCCCCAAATGCAATCGAGGGCAACAGAATTGAAAAATGCGATACATCCGCAGCAAAATTCCAGAGTGAAGAGACAGGATGTATTGATTATGCCGGCACAGAGGATGATATTCTTGCACAGATCCGTGAGTTAGTATCTATGCTTCCTTTGAACAATGAAGGAGATGTATACACAGACGAGTGTGAAGATGATTTAAACCGTGTATGTGCAAGCATGGACGTTATGAAGGGTGATGCAAGATATCTTTTAAGCGAGATTTCTGATGGACATGCATTCTTCGAGACAAAAGCTGATTATGCAAAGAACATGGTAACAGGATTTATCAAATTAAACGGCATGACAGTTGGTGCAGTTGCAAACTGTACAGAGATCCATGATGAAGAAGGAAAGACAGCAGAGACTTTTGAAGCAGCACTTACTGTAAAAGGCTGTGAGAAAGCATCTGAGTTCATCCGTTTCTGTGATGCATTTGAAATCCCTGTTTTATCCATTACGAATGTAGCAGGATTTAAGGCATGCATGTGTGCAGAAAAAGGACTTGCAAAAGCACTTGCCCATATGACATCCGCATTTGCATCTGCAACATGTCCTAAGGTAAACCTGATCGTAGGCGACGCTTTCGGAAGTGCTTATGTGACAATGAACTCCAAATCAATCGGAGCAGATTTAGTATATGCATGGCCAGAGACCAAGATTGGTATGATGGATGCAGAACTTGCAGCCAAGATTATGTATGCAGACGCTTCCGCAGAGGTTCTTGCTGAGAAAGCAAAAGAGTACGAGCAGTTACAGTCTAATGTAGTGACAGCCGCAAGAAGAGGTTATGTTGATCTGATCATTGAGCCTGCAGATACAAGAAAATATCTTGTTGCAGCATTTGAGATGCTTTACACAAAATGTGTATATGCACCGGATAAGAAACATGGAACAAAATAGAAAGGTGAAGTTATGAAGAAAAAATTATCTTTAATGCTTTGTCTTTGCATCATGGCGCTGACACTCGCAGCCTGCGGATCTGATTCACAGGATGTCGACTACGGCGGAATGAGTTACTCTGATTTACAGAGCAGCGCACAGAACCTGGTAACTTCAATTGCAGCATTTTCTGATGAAGAATTATCTGCAGCAATTGAGACAAATGAGCAGTATGCAAAGCAGTATGCAAAGCAATACGGAAGAGAATACACAGAGGCAGAAGCTGTGATCAATCTGTTACAGTCCTGGCTGGATACAACATCATCCGGTGTTGGTGAGTTCGTCGGACTTGGTGAGTTCTCTGTTGATAAGACAAGTGATACCGTTACGGTTGACCAGATCGTAAACTTTTCTGAGAGAGAAGTAGATGTTACTTTCGTATATGAGTACAATTATCTGACACAAGAGATCGAGATGACAGATGCGACAGCAGATGTTGTGTATACAATGGGTGAAAAGTTAGAGAAAGCAGCTTTAAATACCGTTATGGGACTTGGAACTGTATTCTGCGTATTAATACTTATCAGCTTGATCATTTACTGCTTCAAATTTATTTCAAAAGTCGGTGCTCCTAAGAAAGAGACAGCAAAGACAGAAGAAGTAAAAACAACAGCAGTAGAAACCGTCAACGAGAATCTTGCAGATGATCTTGAACTTGTAGCTGTTATCTCAGCAGCAATCGCGGCAAGTGAAGGTACATCCACAGATTCATTTGTAGTTCGTTCTATCCATAGAAGATAAAAGAACCAGTCACATATTAAAATAGAAATTATCTATTACCTATATAATCAGGAGGATTTTTTAAATGAAAAGCTATACAATTACCGTAAATGGAAATGTTTATGATGTTACAGTAGAAGAGAACGGAAGCGTAAGCGCTCCAGCAGCAGCTCCAAGACGTGCAGCAGCACCAGCCGCTCCAAAGGCAGCAGCACCAGCAGGTGGCGCAGGAAGCGTTAAGATCGAAGCAGGAGCAGCAGGAAAAGTATTCAAGATCGAGGCTTCTGTAGGACAGGCAGTGAAAAAAGGTGATGCAGTTCTCGTATTAGAGATCATGAAAATGGAAACACCAGTTGTTGCACCACAGGATGGTACTGTTGCAAGCATCAATGTAAATGTTGGTGATATGGTAGAAGCAGGCGCTTTACTTGCTACATTAAACTAGTATTTTAGGAGGATAACTATGAGTTATTTTATGGAGACAATGGACAATCTCCTTCATCAGACTGCCTTCTTTAATCTGACAGTCGGAAATTTCATCATGATCCTTGTTGCCTGCATATTCCTTTATCTTGCAATTGCCAGGGGATTCGAACCATTACTTTTAGTTCCAATCGCATTTGGTATGTTGTTAGTTAATATTTATCCGGATATTTTTGCAGAACCGGAACAGATGAGCAATGGTGTCGGTGGTTTATTCCATTATTTTTACACGTTAGATGAGTGGTCAATCCTGCCTTCACTGATTTTCCTCGGTGTAGGTGCGATGACTGACTTTGGACCATTGATCGCGAACCCGATCAGCTTCTTACTTGGAGCAGCTGCACAGTTCGGTATCTTTGGTGCTTACTTCCTTGCAATTATCTTAGGATTTAATGATAAAGCAGCGGCTGCTGTTTCTATCATTGGTGGTGCAGACGGACCGACTTCTATTTTCCTTGCAGGAAAATTAGGACAGTCCGGATTAATGGGACCGATCGCAGTAGCGGCTTATTCCTATATGGCATTAGTTCCAATTATCCAGCCGCCGATCATGAAGTTATTTACAACCAAAAAAGAGCGTGCAATCAAGATGGAGAACTTACGTCCGGTTTCAAAACTGGAGAAAATTTTATTCCCTATCGTAGTAACAATCGTGGTATGTCTCATTCTTCCTACCACAGCTCCATTGGTTGGTATGTTAATGCTTGGTAACTTATTCCGTGAATCCGGAGTTGTTCGCCAGTTGTCTGAGACAGCTTCCAATGCGTTAATGTATATCGTAGTAATTTTACTTGGTACATCTGTTGGTGCTTCCACAAGTGCAGAGGCATTCTTAAACTGGACTACGATCAAGATCGTTATCCTTGGTCTTGTAGCATTTATGTTCGGTACTGCAGCCGGTGTATTGTTTGGTAAATTATTATGCTGGATCACAAAGGGCAAGATCAATCCACTGATTGGTTCCGCAGGTGTATCTGCTGTTCCAATGGCAGCCCGTGTATCTCAGAAAGTCGGAGCAGAAGAAGACCCGACAAACTTTTTACTTATGCATGCAATGGGACCAAACGTTGCCGGTGTTATCGGTACTGCAGTAGCAGCCGGTGTATTCATGGCAATCTTTGGAATTTAGGAGGAATAGAAAATCATGGCAGAAGTTGTTAAAAAACCTTTAAAAATAACAGAAACCGTTCTGCGTGACGCTCATCAGTCTCTGATCGCAACACGTATGACAACAGAACAGATGCTCCCAATTATCGATAAAATGGATAAAGTTGGATACAACGCTGTTGAGTGCTGGGGTGGTGCTACATTCGATGCATCCCTCCGTTTCTTAAAAGAAGATCCATGGGATCGTCTTCGTAAATTAAGAGATGGATTCAAGAATACAAAATTACAGATGTTATTCCGCGGACAGAATATCTTAGGATATCGTCCTTATGCAGATGACGTTGTAGAGTATTTTGTACAGAAATCTATCGCAAACGGTATTGATATTATCCGTATTTTCGACTGCTTAAACGATATCCGCAACCTTCAGACAGCAGTTACAGCCTGCAACAAAGAGAACGGACATGCACAGGTTGCATTATCCTACACATTAGGTGATGCCTATACACTGGAATACTGGATGGATATGGCTAAGAGAGTAGAAGATATGGGAGCTAATTCTTTATGTATCAAAGATATGGCAGGACTTTTAGTTCCTTCCAAAGCAACAGAGTTAGTCCAGGCTTTGAAAGATTCTACATCTTTACCAATCGAACTTCATACACATTATACTTCCGGTGTTGCTTCCATGACTTACATGAAAGCAGTAGAGGCAGGATGCGATATCATTGATACTGCAATTTCCCCATTCTCTATGGGAACAAGCCAGCCTGCAACAGAAGTTATGGTTGAGGCATTCAAAGGTACAGAATTTGATACCGGTTTAGACCAGAACTTACTTGCAGAGATCGCTGATTACTTCAGACCAATGAGAGAAGAAGCATTAGAGAGCGGTCTGATGAATACAAAAGTACTTGGTGTTAACATTAAAACTTTATTATATCAGGTACCGGGTGGTATGTTATCCAACATGGTTTCCCAGTTAAAAGAGCAGCATGCAGAGGATAAATACGAGGAAGTATTAAAGGAGATCCCAAGAGTCCGTAAAGATCTTGGTGAACCACCTCTTGTAACTCCTTCTTCCCAGATCGTTGGTACACAGGCTGTATTTAACGTATTAATGGGTGAACGTTACAAAGTTGCAACAAAAGAGACAAAAGACGTTTTACTTGGAAAATATGGTCAGACTGTAAAACCTTTCAATCCAGAGGTTGTTGACAAAGTTCTTGGCGAGGATAAGAAGAATGCAATCACATGCAGATATGCAGACTTACTTGAGCCGGAATTAGACAAGATCGAAGCTGAGATGAAACAGTGGAAACAGCAGGATGAAGATGTATTAACCTACGCTTTATTCCCACAGGTTGCAACAGACTTCTTTAAATACAGAGAAGCACAGCAGAAAAAAGTAGATGCAACTGTAGCAGATACAAAGAACGGAGCATATCCGGTATAAAGCAATAAATAATAGAATGTGCGCGTTATGAACATTTTGTTATCATGAATAAGAAACTGCCTTGTCGGGTTTTAGGATGATGAAACCTGGCGGGCAGTTTTTTTAAGTTGCAAAAAAGTTCCTATTTGCTATAATTAAAATGTTGGTATTTTGGTCGGCTCATGCATTTACGAATCGTAATCAGGAAGTGCCGGATCATAATAGAAAATGAATAACAGGTGGGGAACTATGGGTAATACGAACGATCTTAGCAATCGTATTAATGAATCTTACAGCAGATTAAGCAAAGGACAGAAGTTATTAGCTACATATATTACGGATAATTATGATAAAGCGGTCTTTTTGACAGCGGCAAAATTAGGAGAAGTGGTCGGTGTCAGTGAATCCACGGTAGTACGTTTTGCAACACATCTGGGGTACAGGGGCTATCCTGAATTTCAGAGTGCGTTAGAGGAACTGGTGAGAAATAAGTTAAATTCCATTCAGCGTATGGAAGTGACATACGGAAGGATCAGCCAGTCAAAAATTTTGGAATCTGTGCTTCACTCAGATGCGGAAAAAATCAATTCAACGTTAGAGAAAATCGATCAGGAAGCGTTTGAAGTTGCGGTGAACACTATTTTAAATGCAAAGCATATTTATATTATTGGAATCCGGAGCTGTGCACCATTAGCGTCTTTTATGGCATTTTATTTTAACCTTATGTTTGATAATGTGCATCTTTTGCAGACAAGCAGTTCAAGTGAGATTTTTGAACAGATGGTCCGGATCGGGAAAGATGATGTGATCATTGGAATCAGTTTTCCACGTTATTCCATGCGTACTTTAAAAGCAATGGAATTTGCCAATAACCGGAATGCCAAGGTGATCACACTGACCGACAGTGTACATTCCCCGATGAATCTGTATTCGTCCTGCAACTTAATTGCAGACAGTGATATGGCTTCGATTGTGGATTCGCTTGTGGCACCGTTAAGCGTTATTAATGCGCTGATTGTTGCGCTTTGTATGAAAAACCGCAAGAAAGTTGCCAAAACACTGGAAATGTTGGAAGATATCTGGGATGAATACCAGGTTTATGAGAGTGATGAGATTAATTATATTGATGACTCCATAAAAATGCGATATGGAAAAATAGGAGATACCGAATTTAATGAGTAAAGTAATTGTGATCGGCGGAGGACCAGCTGGGATGTTTGCAGCGATCGCTGCGGCGGAGAATGGCCATAAAGTTTTGTTATTGGAAAAAAATGAAAAGCTTGGGAAAAAGCTTTATATCACTGGGAAGGGAAGATGTAATATTACTAATTCCAGCGATATGGATGTACTTTTTAACAGTGTCATGACAAACCGGAAATTTTTATACAGTGCTTTTTATGCGTATGATAATCAAATGGTCATTGACTTTTTTGAACAGGCAGGACTTCCGGTAAAAAATGAGCGTGGCAACCGTATATTCCCGGTTTCAGATCATTCTTCAGATGTGATCGCTGCGTTACAGCGTGTTTTAAAGAAAAATCAGGTGGAGGTCAGACTTCACAGCGAAGTAGATTCCTTATTATATGAAGATTCAGAACAGGACGGAGAAAAGCGGGTATGCGGAGTGCGCCTTTCTTCCGGGGAACAGCTAACCGCAGATGATGTGATCGTTGCTACCGGTGGCTTCTCTTATCAGACGACTGGTTCGACGGGAGACGGATACCGATTCGCAAAGGAAGCCGGACATACCGTGACAGAAATACGACCGTCACTTGTTCCATTTAATGCGAAGGAGGCATATGTCAGGGAAATGCAGGGACTTTCCCTGAAAAATGTAAATGTCCGCATTTACCATGGAAAAAAATTGCTCTATGATGAATTTGGAGAAATGTTATTTACACATTTTGGTGTCAGCGGTCCATTGATCCTGACAGCGAGTGCAATGATAAAGCCGGATATCGCAAAAGAACCACTTGCCATGGAGATCGACTTAAAGTCGGCACTGTCGGAAGAACAGTTAGACAAGCGTGTGTTAAAAGATTTTGAGGAAGCAAAAAACAAGCAGTTTAAAAATTCCATTGGAAAGCTTTTTCCAGCAAAAATGATTCCTGTCATGATCGAATTGTCAGAAATTGATCCGGATAAAAAAGTAAATGAGATCACAAAAGAAGAGCGCCTGAAATTTGTGCGGCTGATCAAGGCTTTTCCATTAACTTTAAACGGACTCCGTGATTTTAATGAAGCTATCATCACAAAAGGTGGTGTGAAAGTCGGTGAAGTGAATCCGTCAACAATGGAGTCAAAACTTGTCAGACACTTATATTTCTGTGGGGAAGTGCTAGACTTAGATGCAGTGACAGGCGGCTTCAATCTCCAGATCGCCTGGTCAACCGGACATCTCGCAGGAATGTGTGTTGAATGATTAAAAATAGATAAAAAAGAGAGGAATGGATATATTATGAGTATGAATATCGCAATCGACGGACCAGCCGGAGCTGGAAAAAGCACAATCGCAAAGAAACTGGCAAAGGAGCTGGGCTTTATATATGTAGATACCGGTGCAATGTACCGTGCTATGGCATACTACTTTCTGACGAATGGAATCGATGCTTCGGATGAAGCAAAAATCGCCAAAGCATGCCCGAATGTGGATGTGACCATTACTTATGAAGCGAATGAACAGCAGGTTATTTTAAATGGAAAGAATGTGAATGGATTCATCCGTACAGAGGAAGTAGGAAACATGGCATCTGCAACAAGTGTGTATCCGGTTGTGCGCACAAAATTAGTCGAATTACAGCGGAAGCTTGCGCAGAGCACAGATGTGATCATGGACGGAAGAGACATCGGAACCTGTGTGCTTCCAGACGCCCAGGTGAAGATTTATCTTACTGCAAGCTCAAAAACAAGAGCACAGAGAAGATATGATGAATTGACTGCCAAGGGTGTTTCCTGCAATTTTGATGAAATTGAGAAAGATATCATTGATCGTGATTACCGGGATATGCACCGTGAGACATCTCCGTTAAAGCAGGCAGAAGACGCTGTTTTAGTAGATTCTTCGGAAATGACCATTGACCAGGTGGTGGATGCAATCCGTTCTATCTATGAAAAGAAAACACGCGAATAACGAATAATCAGACAGGAAAATATTTATGAATATCATTTTAGCAAAAAGTGCCGGATTCTGTTTTGGCGTAAAAAGAGCAGTAGAAACAGTATACAAAGAGGCAGAGAAGAATCAGACGCCAATCTATACCTTTGGCCCAATCATCCATAATGAGGAAGTGGTGGCAGATCTTGAAAAAAAAGGTGTGACGGTGATCAATTCCACGGATGAATTACAGGGAAAACCAAAAGGTACCGTGATCATAAGATCACATGGCGTTGAGAAAAAAATCTATGATGAGATCAAAGCGCAGGGATTTGAAATTGTGGATGCAACGTGTCCTTTCGTATTAAAAATCCACCGTCTTGTGGAACAGTACAGCAGAGAAGGATATCATGTTATTATTATTGGAAATGAGACACATCCGGAAGTGGAAGGTATTAAAGGATGGTCTGATCCAGCGGAGACAACCGTGATCGGAACATGTGAGGAGGCGGAAAAATTTACGCTTCCAACCGAAAAAAAAGTGTGTATTGTATCACAAACGACATTTAATTACAATAAATTTCAAGATTTAGTTGAAATTGTGAACAAAAAAGGTTATGATATTATTGTTTTAAATACTATCTGCAATGCTACAGAGGAAAGACAGACTGAAGCAGAACGTATTGCAAAAGAAGTCGATGCAATGATCGTCATCGGCGGCAGGGCTAGTTCTAATACGCAGAAGTTATTTGAAATCTGTAAAAATGAATGTGAAAATACTTACTATATACAAACAATAAAGGATCTTGATTTGACCAGATTAAAATCCACCGATAACGTAGGTATTACCGCAGGGGCATCTACCCCAAACAATATTATTGAGGAGGTTCAAAAGAATGTCAGAAATGAGTTTTGAACAAATGTTGGAGGAATCATTTAAAACAATAAGAAATGGAGAGGTAGTTGAAGGTACCGTTATCGATGTGAAACCTGATGAGATCGTTTTAAATATCGGATACAAATCAGACGGAATCATTACTCGCAATGAGTATACAAACGAATCTAACGCAGATCTTACAACTATGGTTTCTGTTGGTGATACAATGGAAGCAAAAGTATTAAAAGTAAACGACGGCGAAGGACAGGTTCTTTTAACTTACAAACGTCTCGCTGCTGAAAAAGGAAGCAAGAGATTAGAGGAAGCTTTCGAGAACAAAGAAGTTTTAACAGCAAAAGTTTCTCAGGTATTAGACGGCGGTTTATGTGTAGTTGTTGATGAGACAAGAGTGTTCATCCCTGCAAGCCTTGTATCTGATTCTTATGAGAAAGATCTTTCCAAATACAAAGATCAGGAAATCCAGTTCGTTATCAGTGAGTTCAATCCAAAACGCAGAAGAATCATTGGTGACAGAAAACAGTTATTAGTTGAGAAGAAATTAGAACAGCAGAAAGAACTGTTTGCTAAGATCAAAGTTGGTGATGTAATGGAAGGAACTGTTAAGAATGTAACAGACTTCGGTGCATTCATCGATTTAGGTGGAGCAGACGGATTACTTCATATTTCTGAGATGTCATGGGGCAGAGTAGAAAGTCCTAAGAAAGTATTTAACGTTGGAGATACTGTAAAAGTATTCATCAAAGATATCAACGAAACCAAGATCGCACTCAGCATGAAATTCCCTTCCGAGAATCCATGGAACGGAGCAGCAGAGAAGTTTGCAGTTGGCAATATTGTAAAAGGAAAAGTTGCAAGAATGACAGATTTTGGTGCATTCGTTGAGCTTGCTCCAGGTGTTGATGCATTACTTCATGTATCCCAGATCTCCAAGGATCATGTAGAAAAACCGGCTGATGTATTAAAAATCGGACAGGAAATCGAAGCAAAAGTTGTTGATTTCAATGAAGATGAGAAGAAAATCAGCTTATCTATCAAAGCTTTAGAGACTCCAGAAGAAGAGACAGTAGAAGCTGCTGAGGTTCAGACAGAGGAATAATATGCTTGATAATTATGAAAAATTCAAAAAAGATGTATATGTGTTAACTAAGATCGATCTGAACTGTTATAAGGAAAAACAGATGCGTCGTAGAATTGATACGCTTATTAATAAGAATGGGATTTCTTCCTATGATGCATATGTAGACCTGATCAAAAAGGATAAAGAAAAATTCGAACAGTTCGTCAACTTTTTGACCATCAATGTCTCTGAATTTTATCGTAATCCGGAGCAGTGGAAGATCTTAGAGGGTGAGGTGTTCCCAAAACTGATCAAAACCTATGGAAAGAATCTGAAAGTCTGGAGTGCAGCATGCTCTACCGGAGACGAACCATATTCTCTTGTTATGGCTTTGTCGAGACAGATACCACTTGCTAATATCAAAGTAATTGCTACGGATATTGACAAGCAGGTTTTGGATAAAGCAAGAATGGGACTTTATAACGAGAAGAGCATTGCCAATGTTCCGAAGGATTTAAAGGACAAATACTTTACCAAAATCGGAACTTCTTATCAGATTTCAGATGAGATCAAGCGCAGAGTGGAATTTAAAGAACACAATCTGCTGAAAGATCCATATCCGGCTGGCTGTAATCTGATCGTATGTAGAAATGTTGTGATTTACTTTACCGAGGAAGCCAAGGATGAGATTTATAAAAAGTTCAATCAGTGCATGACAAAGGGCGGAGTTCTCTTTATCGGAAGCACAGAACAGATCATGAACTACAAGGATCTTGGATTTGTCCGGGATAAATCTTTCTTCTTTGAAAAAGAATAATAAAATAAAAAAGGCGGAAAACATTACAAAAGGTTTTTCCGCCTTTTTTTGTTGCAGAGCAGAGCTAATGTTTTACGGTAAGAAAATGCCGGAAAACATGACGGGTATACTGAAGCAGAAGAGAATCGGAATCAAGAAATTCGCTGGTCAGCTCAAAATAGGTGAGTTTGTCTTTGACATTTTCCTTAAAAACAGGCGTCAGGATCGTTTCATACTGTGGAACGAAAATGGCGTCTTTTTTTGTGTAACAGGTTGCGGCGGTTGCTTTCTTACGGAACTCTTTGTCGACATAGGAGGCAACACTTTTATGGATAGCCATATCTTCCGCTGGAAGATAGTAATAATCTTCGGGATGATCGAAGAAAAATTTCAACGTTCCTTCCAGTAAATGAATTCTTAATCTCGATTCATGCTCATCACAGATCAGGTAAAAATCGTCTGTCTGACAGGAGACACGCTGCGGGAGGGCATATTCATTATGCAGAGTGAGCAATAACTCTTTTTGAGGTTCGCCGTTGCAGTCTTTATAGATATTCGTTTCCACCGAGGTTATTGTAAAACCGCCGCAGAAAAGTTTGTGGTAGCTGCGGATAGCAATGAGCTCTGTCATGCCAAGGACATCTTCGTAATTGTGCTGCTTCAGAAAAAAGAGAGCCTGATTGTCTTTTGTCTTCAGATAGTTCTCATAGACCTCGATCAGTTCACCACCGGAAAAAACATCATCTCTATTGATATTAAGGAAAGTTTCAATCGTTTTCTGCTTGTAATTTGGCAATTTGAGTAAAAATTTCAAAGCAGAAACTTCCTTATAAATATCAATATAGGTTTTCTCATCAAAAGGATGTGCAAGACCGTATTTCTGACACTTGTTTTTTAAATAAGGTATATCAAATCCGATTCCGTTGAATGAAATCACTGTCTGAAAATGTGACAGCTCCTGTAAAAAAGCAGCGAGTACACTGGCTTCTTCCTCTTTGGATTCTGCAAAATACTGTGTGATCATAAAACTGTCGCCTTCGCGATGAGCGCAGCCGATGAGATAGAGTGTGGTATAAGCAGGGGAAAAACCGGTAGTTTCAATATCAAAGAAAACAGCATCCTCTGTGAGAGTTTCATTTAAAATTTTGCTTGTATCTGTAAGAGAGTGTGTTTCATTCCAGATTTTCATGTGTTTTTTCCTTTGTTCTGATTTTTATATGGCTGAAAAGTTTTACAGAAAGCCCGGATACTGCAATCCAGACTTTGTTCTGCTTACAGTTTAGCACATCTGCCAGAAAGAATACACCCATTTTATTATGTAAAAATTATCTATATATTCTAAAAAATATGTATATTATTGTTAAAAAGTTGTCAAAAGGTTCTAAAAAAAATACAAAAAAAACGTATTTCATATGAGAGAGCTGTGTTATAATCATGCTGATGATATTTTGTGATTCTAGCGCAAAATATAATACTAAATAAGAGAAAGCGGGGCACAAAAATGGGTTTAAAGACATTTAAAGGTGGCGTCCATCCTTATGAAGGAAAGGAACTGGCAAAAGATCAGCCAATCAAGGAAGTTTTACCTAAGGGCGATCTGGTTTATCCGGTATCCCAGCATATCGGCGCACCAGCAAATCCAATTGTAGCGAAAGGTGATACCGTATTAAGAGGTCAGAAGATTGCAGAGGCAGGCGGTTTTGTTTCTTCTCCAATCTATGCATCTGTATCCGGTACCGTAAAAGCCATTGAACCACGCCGCGTAGCGGTTGGAGACATGGTGAATTCCATTGTCATTGAGAATGATGGAGAGTACAAGGAAGTAGAGTTCACTCCATGTGAGGATGTGACAGCTCTTTCCAAAGAAGAAATCATTAACAAAGTAAAAGAAGCAGGCGTTGTCGGAATGGGCGGTGCTGGTTTCCCTACTCATGTAAAACTTTCTCCAAAAGAGCCGGAGAAAATTGAGTACATTATTGCAAACTGCGCAGAATGTGAGCCATATCTGACTGCTGACTACCGCAGAATGCTTGAAAATCCGGAAGAATTAGTTGCCGGAATGAAGATCATCTTACAGATCTTTGATAAAGCAAAAGGTGTGTTCGGTGTTGAGAACAATAAACCGGACTGTATTGCAAAATTACAGGAATTAACAAAAGACGAACCTCGTATCGAAGTCTGTCCATTACAGACCAAGTACCCACAGGGTGGTGAGCGTCAGTTGATCTACGCTGTAACAGGCAGAGCAATCAACTCTAAGATGTTACCTGCCGATGCAGGATGTATCGTAGATAACGTAGAGACAATCATTGCAATCTACAATGCTGTAAAATTAGGAAAACCAGTGATGAACCGTGTATCTACCATTACAGGTGATGCAATTGCAAATCCTGGAAACTTCTTATATTACATCGGAACCAACTATGCAGAGTTAGTAGAGGCTGCTGGTGGATTCAAGGTACAGCCAGAAAAGATCATTTCCGGTGGTCCTATGATGGGATTTTCCATGTTCTCTCTGGATATTCCTACCACTAAGACATCTTCTTCCCTGTTATGTCTGGCAGAAGATGAGGTGGCAAAAGCTGAACCGTCTCCATGTATTAACTGTGGACGCTGCGTTGAAGCATGTCCGGAACAGCTGATTCCGTCAAGACTTGCCAAAATGGCAGATCATGGTGTAGCTGATGAATTTGAAAAATGGCATGGACTTGAATGTATCGAGTGTGGAAGCTGTAGTTTCGCATGTCCTGCAAAACGTCAGCTGGCACAGTCTATCAAGACTATGAAAAAACAGGTTCTTGCAGCAAAGAGAAAAAAATAAACAGACAATAAAGAGAGCATCAGAAATTTATTGTGATAAAAAATACGAAGAAAGAGGTGGATCCCGTGAGTGATTTATATCATGTTTCATCATCACCACACGTACGCTCGAAAGATACAACAAGCAAGATCATGCTTTATGTGATCATTGCATTACTGCCAACCAGTTTGTTTGGTATTTATAACTTTGGTATCAGAGCGCTGATTTTAATTTTAGTAACTATCGCAAGTTGTGTAGCTTCCGAATGGATCTTCAATAAGATCGTACATAAAAAGAACAGCATCAATGATTTGAGTGCAGTTGTAACAGGCTTGCTTCTTGCATTAAACCTTCCGGCAACACTTCCTTGGTGGGAAGCAGTAATCGGTGGCGTGTTCGCAATCGTTATCGTTAAGATGATGTTCGGCGGACTTGGACAGAACTTCATGAACCCGGCTCTCGGAGCAAGATGTTTCTTACTGATCGCATTTGCAGCGGATATGACAAACTTCACTGTAGGCGCATACTCAGGAGCAACACCACTTGCACAGATGAGAAATGGGGAAGCAGTGAACACCATGAGCATGCTGATCGGTAAGACAGCAGGTACGATCGGTGAGACATCTGCAATCGCAATTTTAATTGGAGCCATTTTCCTGATCTTAATGGGCGTTATCGACCTTAGAATCCCGGCTTCCTATATTATTACATTTGTTGTATTCATTCTGCTGTTTGGTGGACATGGATTTGACATGAACTATGTGACAGCACAGCTCTGCGGCGGTGGATTAATGCTTGGTGCATTCTTCATGGCGACAGACTATGTGACTTCTCCAATCACACCAAGAGGACAGATCATTTTTGGTATCTGCTGTGGTATTTTCACAGGACTGTTCCGTTGCTTCGGAGCCAATGCAGAAGGAGTTTCCTTTGCAATTATCTTAAGCAACCTCTTAGTTCCTATGATCGAGAAATACACAGTACCAAACGCTTTTGGTGTTGTGAAAACAAAACCTGAAAAGGAGGCAAAGTAAATTATGAATAAAAAGATCGTACATGACGCTTTGGTTTTATTCGCATTTACAGTCGTTCTTGGTTTGATCCTCGGAGTTGTCTATGGAATTACCAAACCTTCCATTGATCAGGTAAATTACGAAAAAACACAGGCTGCCTACAAACAGGTATTTGAAGATGCAGCATCCTTCGAAGAATACAGTGATTTTGATGCGGATGCAGCAGCAGCACTTATGACAGAAAAAGGCTTTTCAGACCAGATTGACAGTGTGAACACTGCCCTTGATGCAAGTGGCAATGTGATCGGTTATGTTTTGACCGTTACAGCAAAAGACGCCAGCCAGGCAACTATTACATTCTCCGTTGGTATCCAGAATGATGGTACTGTCAATGGATATTCCATCACAGACATCGCAGAGACTCCTGGACTTGGTATGAAAGCACAGGAAGAAGCTTTCTATAGTCAGTTCGAGGGAAAGAACGTTGATTCCTTTACAGTTGTAAAAGCAGCACCTTCTTCTGACAGTGAGATTGAATCTATCTCAGGTGCAACTATCACATCCAAAGCTATGGCAAACGGTGTGAATGCCTGCATCGCATACTTCCAGAATGTATTAGGAGGTACAAACTAATGAACAAAAATGTAGAACGTTTATATAACGGTATTATCAAAGAAAATCCAACCTTCGTTCTGATGCTTGGTATGTGTCCTACTTTGGCGGTTACATCCTCTGCTATCAACGGACTTGGTATGGGACTTTCTACAACCGTAGTATTAGTATTATCCAACTTATTGATCTCAGCATTCCGTAAGGTAATTCCAAACGGTGTGCGTATGCCGGCTTACATCGTAATCGTAGCATCACTTGTTACTGTTGTTCAGTTTATGATGCAGGCTTATACACCAAGTCTTTCAGATTCTTTAGGTGTATATATCCCATTGATCGTTGTTAACTGTATCATCTTAGGTCGTGCAGAAAGCTACGCTTCTAAGAATCCGGTTGTTCCTTCTATCTTCGATGGACTTGGTATGGGACTTGGATTTACACTTGGTCTGACACTGATCGGTCTTTTCCGTGAGCTGCTTGGTGCAGGTCAGATTTTTGGCGCACAGGTTCTTTCCTTAAGCTGGTTTACACCAATCACAATTTTCGTAATGGCACCTGGTGCATTCTTAGTACTTGCATGTCTGGTTGCTATTATGAACATTGTCAGAGCTAAAATGGAAGCAAAAGGCAAACCACTTGCAAAACCGTCCGGATGTATCACCGGTGACTGTGCAGGATGTGGAATGTCTGCAACATGTTCAGGTAAAAAAACAGAAGCTTCAGCAGTGGCTGAGAAAACAGAATAGGAGGATAGATACAAATGAAAGAATTAATTTTAATTGCAGTCGGATCTGCGATTGTAAATAACGTTGTATTAAGCCAGTTCCTTGGTATCTGTCCATTCTTAGGTGTATCCAAGAAAACTGAAACTGCAGCCGGAATGGGTGGCGCAGTTGTATTCGTTATTACAATTTCATCTTTTGTAACCGGACTGATCTACAAGTATATTCTTGCAAATGAATATCTGCTGAGCAAAGGCATTGACCTTACTTATCTGCAGACAATCGTATTCATTTTAGTAATTGCAGCATTAGTTCAGTTCGTAGAGATGTTTTTAAAGAAATCCATGCCAGCTTTATACAAGAGCTTAGGTGTGTATTTACCACTGATCACAACAAACTGTGCAGTATTAGGTGTTGCACTTACAAACGTTACAAAGGAATATAACATTCTTCAGGGTGTTGTAAATGGTTTTGCAACTGCATTTGGTTTCCTGATCGCAATCGTGATCATGGCTGGTCTTCGTGAGAAGATTGAATACAATGATATTCCAAAGCCTTTCCAGGGAACAGCAATTGTACTGATCACAGCATGTCTGATGTCAATCGCATTCATGGGATTCTCAGGAATGATTTAGGAGGAAAAAGACGATGAACATTACAGCAATTATTTTTGCAGCCGTTGTAGTCGGCGGTGTTGGTATTTTAATTGGATTTTTCCTTGGTGTTTCCGGAGAAAAATTCAAAGTAGAAGTAGATGAGAGAGAAGTAGCAGTTACAGAGGCTCTTCCAGGAAATAACTGTGGTGGTTGTGGATATGCCGGATGTTCCGGTCTTGCAGCCGCTATCGTAAAAGGGGAAGCTCCAGTCAACCAGTGCCCGGTTGGTGGTGCACCTGTTGCAGCCAAGATCGGTGAGATTATGGGTGTAAAAGCAGAGGAAGGCGAGCGCAAAGCAGCATTTGTAAAATGTGCCGGAACCTGTGAAAAAGCAAATCAGGACTATGAGTATACAGGCGTTCAGGATTGTGCAGCTATGGCATTTGTTCCAAATGGCGGACCAAAATCCTGTAACTACGGATGTCTTGGATTCGGTAACTGTGTGAAAGCCTGTCCGTTTGATGCAATCCATGTTGTAGACGGTGTTGCAGTTGTTGACAAGGAAACATGTAAAGCATGTGGTAAATGTGTTGCTGCATGTCCAAAACATTTGATCGAGCTTTTACCAGTCAGCGCAAAACATATTGTACAGTGCAGCTCCAAAGACAAGGGTAAAGATGTTATGAAAGCTTGCTCTGTCGGATGTATTGCATGTCACTTATGTGAGAAAAACTGCCCGGCCGATGCAGTACATGTTGTAGATAACGTTGCTTATATCGACCAGGAAAAATGTACAAAATGTGGTCTCTGTGCTGAGAAGTGTCCGAAGAAGATTATTTTATAAGACCTTAAGAGCAGTGAACAGGAACACAGGATAAAAATAAAATGTGGGACCTATCATAAGTCTCAGAGCTGAATGCGTCTGTATCGGCAATTATGCCGGTACAGACGTATTTTTATGCAAAAGTGTCGATTTTTTGTCGGGGATATAGTAAAATAAAGAATATCATATAGTTTTGTCAGAGAAGCATGATATGTAAAGTCTGGCATGGGAAAAGGAGGGGTTCGATGAAGAAAAAATGTATGATTTTTTTATGTGTAGTCTTTATGTTGTCTGCAGCAGCCGGATGTGGCAGTAAGAGTATGGATGCCAAGCCGGAATTTGCATCCGGAGAAAGCAGTATGAATGGAGCTTTTCTGGATGAGGATTATGGCAATGAGCAGGAAATGGAAACAGATGAAGGGATCACATCAGAAAATGGGCTGGATGGACAGGTGGCCTCCGGACGGAAATTGATCCGCACCGTTTATCTGTCTTTACAGACGACAGAATTTGATTCCCTGCTAAGTAATTTAAGTGAGAAAACAGCAGAACTGGGTGGTTATATTGAAAATTCTTCAGTGAGTGGACATAGTTATTATTATAACAATACAAGATATGCAAGTTATACGATAAGGATCCCAACCGCAGAATTGAATCAGTTTGTAGAAGTGGTGAGCGAGATCGGTAATGTAACGCAGAAAAACGAATCTGTCGAGGATGTGACCTTACAGTATGTGGATGTGGAGAGCCGCAAAAAAGCATTAGAGACAGAACAGGAACGCCTGATGGAATTACTTTCCGATGCAGAAAATATGGAGGATCTTCTTGCTATAGAAAGTAAATTATCAGAGGTGCGGTATGAATTGGAGAATTATGGAAGCCAGCTTCGGATGCTTGACAATCAGATCGATTACAGCACAGTGAATGTGGATGTGGATGAGGTAGAGCGTATTACGGAAACAGGGGAGAAAAGCTTTTTTGCAGAGATAAAAGACCGGTTTGGCGACAGCTTATATCAGGTAGGTCGGGGCATCCGCAGTTTTACAATAGGATTTTTTGGATCGCTGCCGATCATTCTTGTGTGGGTAGTGATCGCAGCAGTTGTGGTCATTGTGGTGAGAGCGATCATGAAGAAGAGAAAGAAGAAAAAAGAATAAAAGTTTTTTGATATTTGGATTAAGATATGATAAAGTGGTAAATAGCTCAAATATTTCACCTATATCATGATCGGCTGGATCATAGATAGGATTAATGACACAAAGAACAGATGCATCAAAAGGAGCAGCATGAACGAGAAAGAATTTGATTTTACCAAGAAAAAAAGAGTCGTTGTAAAAATCGGTTCCTCCTCTTTAAACAGGGAAGAGACCGGAAATCTGAATTTTACGAAGTTAGAGCATCTGGTGCGCGAACTATGTGATATGAGAAACCGCGGAATGGATGTATGTCTGGTAAGTTCCGGCGCAATCGCAGTAGGTCGTCAGACGATCGGTCTGAATGAGAGACCGAAGGATATTTCAACAAAACAGGCATGTGCGGCGGTTGGACAGGCAAGGCTGATGATGACGTATCAGCGGATGTTTGCGGAATACAACCAGATTGCAGGTCAGATTCTGATGACCAAAAATACAATGGTAAATCCCGTTTCAAGGGAAAATGCGCAGAATACTTTTGAGGAGCTGTTCCGATTAGGTGTCATTCCAATCGTAAATGAAAATGATACCGTTTCTACTTATGAAATGCAGTTTGGTGACAATGACACATTGTCAGCTATTGTTTCGTCTCTCGTAGGGGCAGATCTTTTGATTTTATTATCGGATATTGATGGACTGTTTACGGATGATCCACATAAAAATCCGGAGGCAAAACTGATCAAAGTGGTTGATAAAATTGATGCAAAACTGCTGGGCATGGCAAAAGGTTCTACCGGAAGTGATGTCGGAACCGGTGGTATGGCGACAAAACTTACGGCTGCAAAGATCGCGACACTTTCCGGCGCGGATATGGTGATCGCAAATGGCGCGGATGTATGTATTTTACATCATATTATTGATGATGATTTCACAGGAACAATTTTTAAAGCCGATAAGAGCGAAAGCTTTCATATCGCAGATTTTATTATGGAGACAATAGGGTAATGGAACAGTCAAAAATCGACAGAATTAATGAATTATACAGAAAATCAAAAGCCGAAGGACTGACTGAGGCAGAAAAAAACGAACAGGCACTTCTGCGCAAGGAATTTGTGGCGGATGTGAAGAAAAACCTCACAGCACAGTTGAACAATATAGACATTCAAAATGAAGATGGAACGATCGAAAATCTTGGTGAAAAATATGGAAATAAACCAAAGAAACTTTCGTAAAGAACATCTTGCCATACGAAATGCCATGCTGCCGGGAGAAGTAGCAGAGAAAAGCAGCGCCATTGTAAAACGTCTGCTTCAAGCAGACTGGTACAGGCAGACGAAAGAAATTTTTGCTTATTATCCGTTAGGAAACGAAGTGGATTGCCGAGCATTGTTTTTGCAGGCATGGGCAGAAGGAAAACGGATCGCTCTCCCAAGAACAAAAGGGGAAAATCAGATGGATTTTTTCTATATTGATTCTTTGAATGAGTTGGAGGAGAGCGCATTTCATGTGATGGAACCGGTCAGGGGCAGCGAAAAAGCGGTTCCGCTACAGCAGCCAGTCATTGTTCCGGGAAGTGTATTTGGCAGGGACGGCAGCCGTTATGGGTATGGAAAGGGTTATTATGACCGTTTTTTTGCAAAATACCCAAGACTGAGGCGATATGCAGTCTGTTATGAGCATCAGTTAGAAGAAACACTGCCAACAGATCAACACGACATCTATATGCATGATATTTATACAGAAAGGGAAGTCATCCAATGCTTTTCGGGCAGTGAAGCTTTACTTGAAAGCTAAAGGGCTGGCTTTTTGAGTGGAATTACACTTAATTTAAAAACAGATCGGGAAAGGGCGTACATTATGGAATTATTGGACATTTGTAAACAGGCAAAAGAAATTGCACCAAAAATTGGAATCCTTGATACAAACACAAAAAATCAGACACTTCTTACCGTGGCAGATTTTCTTGTGAAAGAACAAAATTTCATTTTGGATGCCAACAAAATAGATATTGAAAATGGAAAGAAAAATCACATGCCGGAGGGACTGTTAGACCGTCTGCTTTTGACAGAAACGCGCATTGCACAGATGGCAGAAGGTCTTCGACAGGTAGCAGCGTTAGAAGATCCAATCGGAGAAGTGTTGGGCATGAAAAAAAGACCAAACGGGCTTATGATCGGACAGAAACGTGTGCCGCTTGGGGTAGTTGGAATTATATATGAAGCAAGACCGAATGTGACTGCTGATGCATTTGCCCTTTGCTTTAAGACAGGAAATGTCGTTATTTTAAAAGGAGGCAGTGATGCAATCCATTCAAATATTGCCATTGTGGATACAATTCGGAAAGCACTTGCAAAAGAGTCTATTCCAGAGCAGGCAATCTCTCTGATCGAGGATACTTCCAGAGAGACAGCAGCGGCTTTTATGAAAATGAATGAATATGTGGATGTGCTGATTCCAAGAGGCGGAGCAGGGCTGATCAAAGCGGTTGTAAATCAGGCAACAATCCCGGTCATTGAAACAGGAACCGGAAATTGTCATATTTTTGTGGATGAGACTGCGGATTTTGATATGGCAATGGATATTATATTAAATGCCAAGACACAGAGGATTGGTGTGTGCAATGCATGTGAATCGCTGGTACTTCATGAAAAAATAGCAGATGCATTTCTTCCGGAACTGATGAAACGTCTTGCAGAGAAAGAGGTAGAGGTTCACGGAGACGAAAAAGTAATGCAGATCGCAGACGGCTGCGTGAAAAAAGAACTGCTTGTTCCGGCGACGGAGGAAGACTGGGGCAGAGAGTATCTGGATTATAAGCTTTCTGCAAAAGTTGTTTCTTCGGTCGATGAGGCAATCACACATATTAATAAGTACAATACCGGACATTCCGAGGCAATCATCACAGAAAATTATTCCAATGCAGAAAAATTTTTGAATGAGATCGATGCTGCCTGCGTTTATGTGAATGCCTCCACACGTTTTACGGATGGATTTGAGTTTGGTTTTGGTGCAGAAATTGGCATTTCCACACAGAAACTTCACGCAAGAGGTCCGATGGGACTGCTCGCACTGACCAGTACAAAATATATCATATATGGGAATGGACAGATCCGGAAATAGATGATAAGATATTGCCTTGTGGTATGTTATAAAGAGCAGAACATATGTTTGCCAAAATGGTGTATGTATGATATTATAATGAGCAAAGATAGGAAAATATAATGAAAGAAAAGAAAAACATTACGATTATTGATAAAAAGCAGATACCTTCCGAGGAGCCGGCAAGACAGTATTATTTTATGGAAATCGCAAAGAAGTATGTTGCAGAATTAGCGGAGCAGAAGGGTGCGCCACTTACGTTCTGCGTAACAACTTTCGGCTGTCAGATGAATGCGAGAGATTCCGAGAAGTTAGTCGGTATCTTAGAGAAAATCGGTTATGTGGAAGCACCGGATGAGAAAGCGGATTTTGTCATTTACAATACCTGTACCGTGCGCGAGAATGCCAATAATAAAGTCTATGGCAGACTTGGTTATTTACATGGATTTAAGAAAAAAAATCCATACATGATGATCGGACTCTGCGGATGCATGATGCAGGAACCAACGGTCGTTGAGAAGATTCAGTCAAGTTACCGGTTTGTGGATCTGATTTTTGGAACCCATAATATTTATAAATTTGCAGAATTGATCGTGACAGCATTGGAATCTAATTCTATGACAATTGATATCTGGAAAGATACCGATAAGATCGTGGAAGATCTTCCAGTGGAGCGAAAATATTCTTTTAAATCGGGTGTCAATATTATGTTCGGATGCAATAACTTCTGTAGTTATTGTATCGTGCCATATGTGCGTGGACGTGAGAGAAGCCGTGAGCCGAAAGAGATTGTACGTGAGATTGAGCATCTGGTACAGGACGGTGTTGTAGAAGTGATGCTGTTAGGACAGAATGTGAATTCCTATGGTAAAAATCTGGAGCATCCAATGACATTTGCACAGCTTCTTCAGGAGATTGAGAAGATTGAGGGATTGGAGCGTATCCGTTTCATGACCTCTCATCCGAAGGATCTTTCAGATGAACTGATCGAGGTGATGAAGAATTCTAAAAAAATCTGTAATCATCTTCATTTGCCGCTTCAGTCCGGAAGCAGCCGTATTTTAAAGATTATGAACCGTCATTATGATAAGGAACATTATCTGGAACTGGTAGATAAGATCAGGGCAGCGGTGCCGGATATCGCACTTACAACAGATATTATTGTTGGTTTCCCAGGGGAAACAGAGGAAGATTTTGAAGAGACAATGGATGTTGTGCGCAAAGTGCGTTACGACAGTGCGTTTACATTTATTTATTCCAAGAGAACCGGAACTCCGGCAGCAACGATGGATGACCAGATTCCGGAGGAAGTGATCAAAGAGAGATTTGACCGCCTGCTTCATGAAGTTCAGACAATTTCTGCTGAGAAGGCAGGTAAACTTACCGGACAGACACTTCCGGTATTAGTGGAAGAAGTGAACGGACAGGATGCGTCACTCGTCACAGGAAAGCTGACGAACAATTCAACGGTACATTTCCCGGGAACGGCAGATATGATCGGTACGATCCAGAATGTTGTGCTTGAGGAGTGCAAGGGATTTTATTATATCGGTAAGCTTGCAGAATAATCAGAGGTGAAATAATTGCGAAACGGATAGATGCTCACATCCTAAATCATGTTTTGCAATTATCTGAATAAGCAACTGGCGGAAAATGTTTAGGAAAGCAGGACAAGAAGGATGTATGCATATATAAAGGGAACTTTAGAAGAGACCGGTGAAGATTACATTGTTGTTGAGGCGGGAGGAATCGGTTATCAGATTTTTACCGCAGGACAGACCTTTCAGTATCTTCCGTCTGTTGGAGAGAAATTAAAAGTTTATACTTACCTGCACGTGCGGGAAGATGCCATGATTTTATTTGGTTTTCTGACCAAGGACGATTTGTTTGTGTTCAAATTGCTGCTTGGTGTCAGCGGGATCGGACCGAAAGGCGCGCTGGCGATTTTGTCTGTTATGACAACGGATGATCTTTGCTTTGCAGTGCTTGGGGATGACGCAAAGGCAATTGCGAAAGCACCGGGAGTGGGAGCGAAAACAGCGCAGCGCTTGATTTTGGAACTGAAAGATAAATTAAGTCTGGAAGATGCGTTCGAACAGAAATTGGCAAAAAACGAGCATCCAGTAGAGAACAAAGCCAAAGGTGCGAAGAACGAAGCGGTTCAGGCATTAGTTGCGCTTGGTTATTCTTCTTCGGAGGCATTAAAGGCATTAAATGGTATCGAGATCACAGAGGATACCGATGTGGAAGATATCTTAAAAGCTGCATTGAAAAATATGGCTTTTTTGTAGGAAAGGTGTTTTGACAGAACATGGAAAAGAGAGTAATTTCCACCCAGGTTCAGGATGAGGATATTAAAATTGAAAAGAATCTAAGACCGCAGACGTTAGATGATTATATTGGACAGCAGAAAGCCAAGAAGAATCTGAAAGTTTATATCGAGGCTGCAAAACAGCGTGGAGAGTCTTTAGACCATGTGCTTTTCTTTGGACCACCGGGACTTGGAAAGACTACGTTAGCTGGAATTATTGCAAATGAGATGGGAACGCACATGAAGATCACTTCGGGACCGGCAATCGGAAAACCGGGTGAAATGGCGGCTATTTTAAGCAATCTGCAGGAAGGAGATATTCTTTTTGTAGATGAGATCCACAGGCTGAACCGTCAGGTAGAAGAAGTGCTTTATCCGGCAATGGAAGACTATGTGATTGATATTATGATTGGAAAAGGCGCAACGGCACGCTCAATCCGTCTGGATCTTCCGAAGTTTACACTTGTAGGAGCAACGACGAGAGCCGGACTTTTGTCTGCGCCACTCCGTGACAGATTTGGAGTGATTCATCATCTGGAATTTTATACGGTGGACGAACTGAAAACAATTATTATGCATTCCGCAGAAAAATTAGGTGTAGAGATTGATGAGGAAGGAGCCTATGAGCTTGCGAGAAGATCAAGGGGAACGCCTCGTCTTGCAAACCGTCTGTTAAAGCGTGTCCGGGATTTTGCGGAAGTTAAATATGACGGAAAGATCACAAAAGAGGTGGCATCTTTTGCGCTTGATCTTCTGGAGGTAGATAAGTTTGGTCTGGATCAGAATGACCGCAATATTCTGATGACAGTGATCGAGAAGTTTCAGGGCGGACCGGTCGGACTGGATACGCTTGCGGCATCTATCGGAGAGGATTCAGGAACAATCGAGGATGTCTACGAGCCTTATCTGGTACAGAATGGCTTTATTATCCGGACTCCGAAGGGCAGAATGGTAACAGATCTGGCCTATCAGCATTTTGGAATTGAAAAATAGTGCAAGTTGTTATTGCTTTTACCATATCTTGCTTATATAATATACTATATGCACTATAACTTGTACATGTATGAGAAGAAAGTTTGCTATTATCCGAAATGTGATGGTACAGATAAAAGCTTGCCCGGGAGGAAAATGTTATGTCTGAGAAGTCCAGTACTGAGGTGATTATTGGAGGAAAAGTTTATACGTTAAGCGGTTATGAAGGAGAAGAATATCTTCAGAAGGTAGCTGCGTATATCAACAATAAAATTAATGAGTTTGATTCCATGGAGGAATATCGGAGATTTCCAACCGATATGAAAGCAACTCTGCTGCAACTGAATATTGCAGATGATTATTTTAAGGCAAAAGCACAGGTGGAGAAGTTAGAGCAGGATATCGAGATGAAGGATCGCGAGATTTACAATTTGAAGCATGACCTGATCTCGAACCAGATCAAAACCGAAAGTGATGAGAAAACACTGAAAGAGTTGCAGGACGAGAACAAAGAACTTCTGTTAAATAAAGCAAAATTAGAGGCTGAAAATAAAGAACTTCTGTTAAACAAAACAAAATTAGAGACTTCTTTAGAGGATGCCCTGCTTGGAAAAGTTCCTGGTGCAAAGAAGCACGATGAAGAAAAGAATGTTAAAAAAGAAGAATAGATATGGGGACGATTTTATCGTCCCTTTTTCCTTATAGAGAGATTTTAAGTTTAAATAAACAGGTGAAATGATGAAAAAGAATCAATTAGAATTATTAGCGCCAGCCGGTTCCTATGATATTTTTAAGGCAGTGTTGAATGCCGGGGCAGATGCAGTCTATGTAGGGGGAAGCCAGTTCGGTGCGAGAGCCTACGCAAATAATTTTTCAAAAGAAGAATTGCTGCTTGCGATTGACGAAGCGCATATTCACGGAAAACAGCTTTATCTTACAGTAAATACGCTGTTAAAAGAGGAAGAATTAGAGACGCAGTTGTACGATTATCTGCTTCCTTACTATGAGCAGGGACTGGATGCGGTGATCGTGCAGGACATGGGAGCATTTCAGTTTATCCGGGAACATTTTCCGAAAATGGATATTCATACCAGCACGCAGATGACAATCTGCAACCGCTATGGCGCAGAGATGATGAAAGAGCTTGGCGCTAGCAGAGTCGTGACAGCGCGTGAGATGTCATTTGCAGAGATTAAAGATATTGCAGATCATGTGGATATCGAGATTGAAAGCTTTGTGCATGGAGCGCTGTGCTACTGTTTTTCCGGACAGTGTCTGTTAAGCAGCATGATCGGTGGCAGAAGTGGAAACCGGGGCAGATGCGCCCAGCCATGCAGACTTCCATATGAAGTTTACGATGCAAAGCGGAAAAAAATCGCATCAGAACCTTTTGTGCTGAGCCCGAAGGATCTTTGTACGATCGATCTGATCCCAAAACTGGCGGAGAGCGGAATCTTTTCTTTTAAAATCGAAGGAAGAATGAAACAGGCAGAGTATGCAGCCGGGGTGGTATCTGTCTATCGCAAATATATGGACCGCTACTTGGAGTACGGCGCGAAGGACTATCAGGTAACGAAGGAAGACATACAGAAGCTGTATGATTTCGGTAACCGGAGTGGTTTTACAAAAGGTTATTATGAAAAACATAATGGAAAAGACATGATCACGTTCCAGAAGCCGAACCACGCAAAAGGAAATGAAACACTTCAGGAGAAAGTCCGGGAAGATTATTGCAGAGGCGAAATAAAAGAAAAAATCAATGGAAATTTAATTTTATCCCAAGATTCGCCTGCTATACTGACAGTGACATGGGGAGATTTCAGTTACACCGCAAATGGTGATCTGGTGCAGCCAGCGTTAAAACAGCCGCTTTCCATGGAAAAAGTGAGAGAGAATATGGAAAAAACCGGAAATACGCCATTTACATTTGAAAATCTTTCTGTTTCCATGCAGGATGCAGTTTTTCTTCCGATGAAATCCTTGAATCAGCTTCGCAGGGATGCATTAGAGGGGTTAGAACAACTCTGTATTAAAGCGTACCGCAGAAGCCAGGCAGATCAGGAAGATGCAGCGCAGAATGAAAATGATAGTAACGAGGAATCTGCTTCATCCAGAAAACAGCTTTCGGTGCTGGTAGAGAGACGCTGTCAGCTGCCACCACTTTTGGAGAGTGGGCTGGTGCAGGATATTTATCTGGATCAGACCTGTTATCATAAAAACAACCTGTGGGAACAATTGAAAGAGGATGTCACAAGGATTCATCAGGCAGGAAAAGATGTGTACTATGTGTTCCCGACTGTTTTCAGGAAGAATGCCTCGGACTTTTACGCAGAGCATTTGAAAGAACTGACTGGCTGCAAGTTGGACGGAGTGGTTGTAAAGAGCCTTGATGCAGTCTGGTTTGTGAAGAAACATCTGGGTGAGATGCCGGTTATTCTTGACCAGGGACTATATACTTACAACAACAGGGCACTCGCGGTATTCCGGGAATTTCAGCCAATCCGCATGACAGCGCCTTATGAATTAAACCGCAGTGAGTTAAAAAGGCGGGAGAACATCGACAGTGAGATTGTCCTTTACGGTTATCTGCCGCTTATGACATCTGCGCAGTGCGTGCATGCGAATACAGGAAAATGTGATAAGACACCTGTAGTAACATATTTAAAAGACCGGTATGGAAAATTTTTCCCGGTCAAAAATAACTGCATGGAATGTTATAATACGATTTATAATACAACGCCACTGATGATATTCGGCTATGGAAAAGAGTTGAGGAAGGCAGATTTCTCCAAGTTCCGGCTGAATTTTACAGTGGAAGGCGAGGATGAAGTGCGAAAGATCCTTGAAATTTACAAGACTGTATTCTGCGAGGGCAGCAAAGTCCTTGCGGATGTGTACCAGGGGGAATATACCAATGGTCATTATAAAAGAGGAGTAGAGTAAAACATGACAAATCTTATCATAGAAATATCAAAGTATTTCATGATTTTTATGTTTGCTTTTTACACGTACGAGTGCTTTGCGGCATTTCGACAGAAAATCAAACCAGAGCAAAGAGAACATATTTTAAGCAGGCAGTGCGCAGCTATTTTTCTGATCCATTTTGACGCTTTTGCGGTGATCTATCTGGTGACAGAAGATATCAGCATGCTGATCTTTTATGCGGCGCAGGCGGTCTTGCTTGCGATGATCCAGACAAGCTATCAGTTGTTTTACAGCAAGTCATCGAGACTTCTGACAAACAATCTGTGCATGCTTCTGACAATTGGATTTATTATGTTAACCAGACTGTCATTTGACAGTGCCAGAAAACAATATTTTATCGCATTGGTGTCTATGATTTTTTCACTGATCGTACCGGTGTTGATTAACCGTGTGGGTTTTGTGCGCAAATTGTACTGGCTCTTTGCGGTTGTAGGAATTTTGGCACTTCTCGTGGTGACAATCGCAGGAAATACAAGTTATGGAGCGAAAATTTCGCTTTCCATTGCAGGAATTTCCATTCAGCTGAGCGAGTTCGTGAAAATTTTATTTGTATTTTTTGTGGCGGGCATGTTATATCAGGATACCTCGTTTAAGAGAGTGTGCATAACCACTGTGATCGCAGCGGTACATGTGCTGATATTAGTGGCTTCGCGGGATTTAGGCGCGGCATTGCTCTTTTTTGTGACCTATGTGGTAATGCTTTACGTCGCAACCAAAAAAGTGCTTTATTTTGCAGGGGGACTTGCCGCCGGAAGTGCAGCTTCTGTGGTGGCCTACCATCTTTTTTCCCATATCCGTGTGAGGGTGAGAGCATGGCAGAATCCGCTGGCATATATCGATAAGGAGGGATACCAGATCTCACAGTCACTGTTTGCCATTGGAACAGGCGGATGGTTTGGAATGGGATTATATCAGGGACTGCCGGATAAAATACCGGTCGTAAAGCAGGACTTTATTTTCTCGGCTATTTCGGAGGAATTAGGCGGCATTTTTGCACTGTGTCTGATCATGGTGTGCTTTAGCTGCTTTCTGATGTTTTTAAATATCGCAATGCAGATGAAAGACCAGTTTTACAAGCTTGTGGCGTTGGGACTTGGGACAATCTATGCATTTCAGGTATTTTTGACTATTGGAGGTGTGACGAAGTTTATTCCGTCTACCGGAGTGACGCTGCCGCTGGTAAGTTACGGAGGCAGCTCCCTGTTAAGTTCCATGATTATTTTTGCAGTGATTCAGGGGTTATATATTTTAAGACAGGATGAAGGAGAGACAAATGGGCCTAAAGTCAGAACGAACAGACAAAACAGAAAAAAGACAACAGGCTTCGAAAAAGCGGACATCGAAGACTTCTCGTAAAAAGAACCGTGAATTTACAGTTATCACATATACATTTCTGGTGCTTTTTGTCTGCATGATGGGATACTTTGCTTATTTTCAGTTTGTGCGGAGCGAGGATTTTATTAACAGTCCTTACAACAAAAGGCAGGATCTTTTTGCAAAAAAGGTGACGCGTGGCGAAATTGTTTCTGCCGATGGGCATATACTCGCAGAAACGATCACAGATACGGATGGGACAGAGACAAGATATTATCCGTATGCCAATATGTTTGCGCATGTCGTTGGTTTCTCTACCAACGGAAAGTCTGGACTGGAATCGATTGCCAATTTTAACCTGCTGCGCTCCCACACGATGACTTTGGAAAAAGTGGTCAATGAACTTCAGGGAGAGAAGAACATCGGTGACAATGTGGTGACAACGTTAAATTATGATCTGCAGGATACGGCATACGGGGCATTAGGAAAATATGATGGAGCCATTGTCGTGATGGAACCATCGACCGGGAAAATACTTGCCATGGTGTCAAAACCGGATTATGATCCGAATAATATTGCCGAGGATTGGGAAGAACTGACTTCGGAAGACAGTGACAGCTCGGTTCTTCTTAACCGTGCGACGCAGGGGTTATACCCGCCGGGATCGGTATTTAAAATTTTTACAACTTTAGAATATGTGCATGAAAACAGTGATTATGAGAACTATTCTTTTGACTGCAATGGAAAGTTCGAGGAGGGGGATTCTGTCATTCACTGTTATAAGAATAAAAGGCATGGGGAGGAAGATCTTATCGGTTCGTTTGCGGACTCCTGCAACTCATCCTTTGCATCTTTGGGACTGACGTTAGAGCCGGATTCGTTTACAAAGTTATGTGACAGCCTGCTTTTTAATACGAGCCTTCCGCTGAAATTCGAATCTTCCAAAAGCAGTTTTGCATTGGATGACAATGCGGACGTGTCAACGGTATTGGAGACATCGATCGGACAGGGCAAAACTTTGGTAACGCCGATGCATATGGCACTTGTTGTGTCTGCAATCGCTAATGACGGTGTTTTGATGAATCCGTACCTGATCGATCACACGGAAAATTATAATGGTATTGTCGTGGATTCTTATGAACCAACGGAATATGGAACACTTTTATCGGAGGAAGACGCTTCCTTGATGCAGACTTTTATGCGTGAAGTGGTCGAGGACGGAACCGGGGAGCGGCTGGCTGGACAAAGCTACACTGCTGCGGGAAAAACAGGAACAGCAGAGTTCTCCACTTCCTCTAAGGCATCCCATGCATGGTTTGTAGGCTATGCGCACCGCGAGGATAAAGAGGATATTGCGGTTGCGATTATCGTGGAAGATTCCGGATCAGGCAGTGAGTATGCGGTTCCGATCGCAAAAAAGATTTTTGATGCATATTATCAGTAAACGGGGCAGGAAAGATATTTCAGTATTGGTTGCATGAAAAAACGAAAAGTATTATACTTATAACAAAAAACCACATCAGGAGGTATTGCAATGATCGAGGCAACAAGTTGTGGCGGTGTGGTAATATTCCGGGGTAAGATACTTCTCTTATATAAGAATTATAAGAATAAATATGAGGGCTGGGTTCTTCCGAAAGGAACTGTGGAAGACGGGGAAGAATTCAGGGATACTGCAACTCGTGAAGTGTTAGAAGAGACAGGAGCGGCGGCGAGTATCATTAAGTATATTGGAAAGAGCCAGTATACGTTTACCGTGCCGGAGGATACCGTGGAGAAGGAAGTACACTGGTATCTGATGATGGCAGACAGTTATTACAGCAAACCACAGCGTGAGGAATATTTTGTTGATTCCGGATATTACAAATATCATGAGGCGTATCATCTGCTCAAATTTGCGAATGAGAAGCAGATTTTAGAGAAAGCTTATAATGAATATCTGGAGTTGAAGAAAAACAATTTGTGGGGCAGCCACAAGTACTTTTAATGTGAGGATTCGCATGAAATGGTATGACGATTTATACGTAGGCGAGAGCATCGTACATAAGACAAATAAGATCAAATGGAAAATTCGTCATAATGCAGGGCAGATTAATATTTACGTGATCACTCTGGCATCGAACGATAAGAATCTGTTAGACATCATTCCGTCGCAGGAGCTGATGCAAAAAGGTTATCCTAAGAAGGATCTGTATGTTGTCGGATTAGCGAAGGGATATGATGAGGCAGTGGAAGTAGCTGCATCCATTATAGATGAAGTTTACCGCCAGACCGGGGCATTTGAGGTGGCTTCGTATCTCAGAGAGAAAAAGAGGAGAAAAGCAGAATGACCGCTGTTTTACTCACAATTCTGAAAATCATCGGAATTGTGCTGCTTGTGATCTTAGGAATCCTGCTTTTTCTGCTTGCTGCCATATTGTTTGTACCGGTACGCTATTCTGTAAAAGGAACAGTTGATAACAGTATTACCGCAGAAGGAAGGATAAGCTGGCTATGTTCGATACTCCGTTATGATTTTACGTTTCAGGAGCAGGAATTGAACGGCGAAGTCCGGATATTTGGCTTTCGTCCGAAGAAAAAAGAGAGAGTATCGGAAGAAGAGCTGGAGGAGAAAGCTGTTCCTGAAGTAAAAGACGGGGTGGAAGAGGTTGTTTCTGATCTTGTTTCCTCTGCCGGGGAAGAAGATAAATCGGAGAAAAATCCGATTAAGCCAGAGCAGAATCAAGAGGTAGATTCTCATAAGGGTAAGCAGAACAGAAAATCATCCGATAAAAATTCCCGACCATCCAGAAAAAATATTTTCATGCGGATGTGGGATAAAATAAAAAGCTTTCTGAAAAAAATCAAGAATTTTTTCATAGGCATACAAAAGAGGCTGATCAGTTTCAAAGAGTTCGTGGTAAAAGTCAAAGAGATTGTGACGGACACGAAAAATCAGTATGCTGTGAGGCGATTGTGGGAAGAATTATTATATCTGCTCAAACATTTTGGCTTTCGGAAAATCCATACAGAACTGACGTTTGCGCTGGCTGATCCGGCGCTTACCGGACAGGTGTTAGGCATTTTGTGCATGATGCCGTTCCTCTATCAGTATGATTTTCATATATTCCCTGATTTTGAATCGGAATCGTATTATATCAGGGGCAGTTATGATGTGAAGGGCAGAATCCAATTGATCTTCCTGCTGATCACGTTTATTCGGATTGTGGCAGATAAGAATCTGAGGTGTTTTTTGAAAAAAATACTGGATAAGAGATAAACAGTTTCGGAAGAACGAAACGTTTATGCAGAGATCAGTAACGGTGAAGATACCGGACAGAAAAAAACATAATATTTTATCATTATAAATAGAACAAAAATAGAAAGGTGGCAGTAACAATGGGAGACAATAGTTTTAATACAACAGTAGAATCATTATTCAAGGGAATGGATAGTTTTATTACAACAAAGACGGTGGTCGGTGATGCAATCCATATCGGTGATACGATTATTTTGCCATTGGTGGACGTTTCCTTTGGCGTGGCAGCCGGAGCATTCAGCCAGGAGAAGAAAAACAATGGTGCCGGTGGTATGGGCGGAAAGATCACACCGAGCGCTGTGTTAGTGATCCAGAATGGAACAACCAAGCTTGTCAACATCAAAAATCAGGATGGACTTACGAAAGTGCTGGATATGGTGCCGGACTTTGTGAATAAATTCGCATCTAAGGGTGAGAAGGATAATGTTGTGGAAGAATCAGAAGATGATCCAGTTGCAAAGAAAACAGCAGCAAAAGAGATGGAGCAGATTTTAAGTGATTCTGTCAATAAAGAGGAATAATTTTAATGGATTTTCAAACATTAGGTGTTTTGTTATATCGTACACGAGAGAAAAAACACTTAAGTTTATTGGATGTGTGCTCGGGGATTTGTTCGCAGTCGAATTTGTCGCGCGTTGAACAGGGAAGCAGGGAATTAGATTCGCTTACAAGTGAAATGCTGCTTGGCAGAATCGGACGTGAAGTTACACGCTTTGAATTGATTTTAAATGCGGAAGATTATTATCTGAATCAATTGCGAATTGAAATTAATGAGAATATTGAAGAAAAAAATTATATAAAGGCAAAAGAAAAAATTAATTTATACAGACAACATATGCCAGCAGAGGGAAAAGTACATGAACAATTTTGCTGTTATATGGAGTGCCGGATATTAATTGCTCAAAATGAAATAACAGAGAAACTTTCAGCATTGCTATTGCGGGCGATACGTTATACAATACCAGACTATTTATTGGAAAATTGTGTCAGCAGAAGGTTGTATAGTCCTGTTGAAATAGAATTGATTCGTATGCATATAACATATAATGACCGAAAATGCGAATGTAATGAAGTGGAATTATTTTTAATTATGGATTTTGTGACAGAGTTTTATAGTTTAAAACAACAGGAAAAAATAGAAATTCCACTTCTGGTAGATTGTGTAAAATATGAGATTGCATTAGAAAAATATAATAGGGCATTAGCATCAATAGAAAGAGCATTGGACATTATTTCAGTGGGTCGGAGTATGCAATATGTTGGCGAATTGCATTTCTTAAAAGCACAGGTGTTGAGTTGTGTCCAGAATAGTATAGATAAGAATCGTGAATGGCAAGATGAATGTAAAAGAGAATGTTTTATGGCATATGTTGTTTTTGGCGTTATGGGGAAGAAAGAAGAAAAAGAAGAAATCTACAAATACTGTTTGGAGAAATTAAATTGGCAAATTACAGAGCAAATGATGTTATCAGATTGACAAGAAAAGCAGTGGGACTTTCGCAGGAAGCTATAAGTGAGGGCATCTGCTCAGTGGAAACTTTTTCTAGAATTGAAAGAGGAAAAACGAAGATAAAGGGTGACACTTATAAAAAAATTATGGAGCGTCTGGAACGAAACACAGACAAGTTCTATGCAGTGTGTAGTGGGGAAGATGTTGATCTGCTGGATGATGTGGCTGCAATTGAAAATGCGATTGCGAAGTTTGATTATCAGCTTGCTGATTCGATTTTGGGGAATGTGAGGGAGAACATTGGAGATACACCGGAAAATAAACAGTATGTAGAGGGCATAAAAGCGATTATTGATCATGGGAATGGAAAAATAAGCGCTGAGACAGAAAAATTATATCTGGAGCATGCATTGATGCTGACAGTACCGGATTATAAAATTTTTTTACATAAAAGTTGTGCTGAAGTATATCCCTATACAGAGCATGAAATAATTATTCTTATGAATATTGCGGCATGTAATGCCAGAACAGGCAATCCGGAGGGCGAGATCCAAATTTATAATATGCTGTTGAAGTGTTTTCAGAATGGTTATATCAGTGGTGAAAAATGTATTCAATTAAAAATTACAATTTTACGTAATCTGGCATATGCATTAGGAAGAAAAGAAAAGTATCATGCTGCAATTAAAATGACTGAATGTGTAAAAAAATTGTCCTTAAAATATGATTATGGGTATAAATTATGTATCGCAATTAATGATATGAGCTGGATTTATAGAAATTTATATGAAAATGAATTACAAGAAGAATATTATAATATTGGAAAACAGCAGTATCGCCAGGCGTATTATCTTGCGTTGGCACGCAAGGATAACATCTTGGCAGAAAAACTGAAAAATGGATATCAGAGGTTTTATCAGTCTGATATTGAGATTGTTTAGGCTATTTCATTTATATCAACATCATTTTCGATACGAGTTGGACAGGGAATATCTTCATATTTTTTTGAAGAAAATGATAACAAGATATTAAGTGAAAATAGTGTAAGACAAAGTGTAAATATTAATTTTTGAAATTTTTTCATTTAACATGTTCTCCTTTGTGTATTAAATTTTTTACTAATATTAACGCTGATAATTAAAAAAAACTACGTCAGAATTGGAAAATATATTTTTTCCAATTCTGACGTGTTTTTTTGATATATACATAGATATAATAATCACATGTTAAGCTTAACAAATAAAAAAGGAGGTAGCAGAATGAAGATTTTAAATGAGGTCATCAAAGAAAAACCTGATTCAAAACATATAGATCTGTGTTGCAATGGTGTACAGTTTTAATAAAAAAGAAGGGATTCTAATATATTGGAATCCCTTAAAAATTTTGGGAGCAATAGAAAAAATGAAAGAATCTCTTTTTAATTATAGATTTGAATATGAAAATCAAAAATACATTTTTAATACTAATAACAACGGTTTAATACAAATAAACAATGACATATTTACGGAAGAAGAAAGAGAATATTTAAGAGTAAACCGATTTTGGGTTGATGATAATGAAGATGAGATTGCATTGCTTGAAAGAGAAATAAATCATAATATTCAAAAGAGACAGAAAGAGTTAGAACTTACAATTGCACTAACTAATTATTGTAATTTCTCATGTGTATATTGTTATCAGAATAAAAATGAAAAATTGATGACTACAGAAGTTGCAAACATGATTATAGAAAAGATTGACAGAATTTTAAATGATAACATATTTGAGGGGATTAATATTCATTATTTTGGTGGAGAACCGTTGTTAAATATACCTGTTTTAATTTATTTGGATGAAAATATTAAAAAGATTACAGATAAAATTGGAATTGTGTATAAGGCATTTTTAACTACTAATGGTTCAATGTTAAGTAAAGAATTATTACAAAAAGTAAAGTTTTCGTCAATACAGCTTACGTTTGACGGACTTGAAAAAACACATGATAGACTTAGAGTGTCCGACCATTTCCATTTTAAAGAGGAGATTGAACTTATTGAGAATATAATGAATTTCTCACAAGCAAAAGTTTTGCTTCGGACTAATATTTGCAAAGAAAATAAAGATGAAATCATAGCATTACATAAATATATATTTGAGAAGTTTGGTAATGAAAGAATTGAAATTAATCCAAATCGTACAATTAAATATCATCAAGATGATTCATTTGAAATGCTTTCTGTACAAGAGTATGCAGAAGTGGCATATCAAATAAAATTATTATGGTCTGAACAAAAAGGAAAATTCGAACTGCCAGTTCCTAGAAGTACACCATGCAAATTTCCATATGGAAATGCATATGCAATTAGTCCAGAAGGTTACTGTACTTTTTGCAGTGGCTCTATGGATCAAGAGAAAAAATATTTTTTTGATGTCGATATTGAAAATAAAAAAATGTTTTCTGTTCGCAAAGAATGCAAAAAATGCAATATATTACCATTATGTTTGGGTGGGTGCATAATACAATACAATTTGAGAGCTGGGGCATGTACATATGAAAAATATGAATTAAAGAATATTTTGATTTCTTATATTAAACATATTTCTTAAATAAATCCAGAAAGCTTAAGGAGCCTGTGAAAAATGAAAACAAAAGAATTAGAAAAATATCCGCTGCAAATTCTGATGATGACACTGACATCTTTTTTGACATTGTTAATTCCCAAATTGCTGAGTTACCTTATAGATGATATTCTAATGGCGAATAATAAAGAAAAGATACTGCCATGGTTTATGATTACGTTCGGAGTTACAAGTCTGCTGATGATAATGAAGTTTTACTTTATTACATACAACCCGATTAAGATTGGAATAAAAAATACATTTAGATTGCAGATAAAGGCGGCAAAAGACATATTAAATATGAATCAGTCTGTATATGCAGATGAGGACAAAGGATATTATTATAATGTGTGTTCAAACAGTTGTGCTGCTTATGGAGATTTATATGAAGAAATACATCTGAATTTAATTAGTTGTTTTATTTACGTGTGTGGAATCCTTGCAGTAGTTTTTATGACCAATATTTATCTGGGCATTTTTTTTATCGTATATGGAATCGTTTTAATAATTGTTTCCCTTAATATTTCGAAACCGCTATTTGATATGCAAAAAAATGTTATGGTAAAGCAGGATAGATATTTAAATGGTATTCGAAATATTATCGAAAATAAAATTGGAATCAATGCGTTACATAGAGAAAAATTCTTTGCAGATGAATATAAACAAAATATTGTTCCGTATGAAAAACATGTTTTAAGGTATCGTTTTTTAGAATGTTTATGCCGACAGGCTCCCAATATATTGGATCAGGTGTGTTTAGTGGTGTTTTTGTTTATAGGAGGAAATTTAGTTTTGAATCAACAGATTTCGATTGGAGAATTTCTGATGATGTATCAATATATGGCGTATTTCTCTGATCCAATTACTACAGCATGTGCTATTTTGATGAGATACAGGGCAAATATGGTACATGTGGCACGTATTGATAAATTATCAGATGATGCAAAGATTCCGAAAGAAACAAAAAAATATATGACAAATACAGAAAATCTTTTTTTCACAGAAAAGTATGATTTCTATAAAGGAAAGGAAAAAACAGATTTTCTGTTTCATATTGATAAACTCAAAATAAAAAAGGGTGGGTTATATGTAATAAAGGGAGAAAATGGAAGCGGAAAAAGTATGTTTTTGAATTTACTGTTTGGAAACGTTAAATTATCTTTTTCACGAGGTGGGTTCATACTTACCGATGAAATGGATGAGGCAGCATTTTTAACCTATCCAATCTTTACAGTTGATGGAGATTTTATGAAAAACATGTATGAGATTCCTATTGATAAAGAACTTATGCATTTATTACAGGTAGATTTTTCGGATAAGGAAATTTTAAGCAATCCTGTGAATTTAAGTTACGGACAGCAGCAAAAACTTGCGCTGTTACGAGTTTTTGGCTTGAATAGCCCGATTCTTTTTTTAGATGAACCTTTGTCAAATCTGGATAAGAAAACACAGGAGAATGTGGTGGCATACATTCGGAAATTGAAAGGAGAAAAAACAATATTGGTTGTCATGCATAGTGATGAATTGGATGAGGTGGCAGACAGTGTAATATATATTGAAAATAAAAAATTAATACAAAAGTAGTAGGATATGAGTATACAAAAAGGCATATATTAATAGTGATATATGTCTTTTTTGGTGTCCGTATGAAACATATCATAGGCTTTGCGTTATTCTTTTTCGGGCTTGGAATGCTTGCGATGTTTCTGATCCCTGGCGATTTCTGTGGGATTTTAATTATGATTGGCTGTATCCTGCTTGGATACTATCTGTTTTGCTGTTGTTAGGATGAGAATAAAGAGTTGCTTTGCAACTCTTTGCGCGCTGATGCGCACAAGCTTTAGCTTGCATCATTCTTATGTGCATTAGTCGCATCCTCGCGGAGTGTTTTTGTTGCATAGGAAACTTCTTCCTATGCAATAAAAAAGAGAACTGCAATGCAGTTCTCTACGTTTCAAGACTAAGCTCTCTCAACTTTTCCGGATCTCAAACAGGAAGCACATACATATAATTTTCTAGGTGTTCCGTTAACTTTGCAGCTAACACGTTTGATGTTTGATTTCCAAACTCTATTTGATCTTCTATGTGAATGGCTTACTTTAATTCCGTAATGATTGCCTTTTCCACAAACTGCACAATTTGCCATTTGCTTTGCACCTCCTCGCATCTTTCTAAGCCTATATGTATGAACAGGCTCACAACATGATTTATTCTATCAGATAAAAACGGATATTGCAAGTAAAAATTAAAAAAAATATAAAAAATGTAAATTATGGCTAGGAATTTTCGGGAAAAGCGGTTATAATAGACACTAAACTAGCGTTATTATGTGTGAGAGAGAAGACGGGTTTGCCAGATGCTTTCTTACAAAAATAAAGAAAGGCATGGTTAATGAGTATGAATGGACAGATGGAAACCAAATTAGGTAAGGTTACAATAGACCCAGAAGTAATTGCATTGTATGCAGGTTCTGTTGCAGTAGAGTGTTTCGGAATCGTGGGCATGGCTGCTGTCAATATGAAAGACGGACTTGTAAAGTTATTGAAGAAAGATTACCTGACACATGGTATTAACGTGTCTGTGAATGAAGAAAATAAAATTACAATCGATTTTCATGTGATCGTTTCTTACGGTGTGAGCATCAGTACCGTGACAGACAATCTGATCGAGACAGTCAGATATAAGGTGGAAGAGTTCACTGGAATGGAAATTGAGAAGATTAACATTTACGTTGAAGGCGTACGTGTAATTGATTAAGGAGGATTTAAAAGTGGAAGTCACTACAATAAATGCTGAACTTTTTGCCAAAATGTTTTTGGCAGGAGCTAACAACTTAGAGGCTAAGAAGGAATGGATCAATGAACTGAACGTATTTCCAGTTCCGGACGGAGACACGGGAACGAATATGTCAATGACGATCATGTCAGCGGCAAAAGAAGTTGCAGCGATCGAGAATCCAACGATGGCTTCATTGGCAAAAGCAATTTCTTCCGGATCATTACGTGGAGCAAGAGGTAACTCAGGTGTTATCTTATCCCAGTTATTCCGTGGATTTACAAAAGTGATCGCAGAATATGATGAACTGAATGTACAGATTATTTCAGATGCTTTCCAGAAGGCAACTGAGACTGCATACAAGGCAGTTATGAAGCCGAAGGAGGGAACCATTCTTACAGTCGCAAAGGGAATGTCTGATAAAGCGGCTGAGTTAGGTGAGGAGACGGATGATCTTGCTTATTTCTGTGAGGAGATTTTAAAAGAAGGTGACCATGTATTAAGCAAGACACCGGATATGCTTCCTGTTTTAAAACAGGCTGGTGTTGTGGATTCCGGCGGACAGGGACTTATGCAGGTGTTAAAGGGAGCATTTGATGCTCTTATGGGAAAAGAAGTTGATTATACGATCGAGACAGCTTCTACAGGAAGCAGCAGTCAGGGTACTTCTTCTAATTCTTATATTGATGCACAGGCAGAGCAGGAGATTACATTTACTTACTGCACACAGTTTTTAATTATGTTAGAGCATCCTTTTACAGAGAATCAGGAGACAGAGTTTAAGAGCTACTTAGAGTCTATCGGTGATTCGATCGTTGTAGTTGCGGATGATGAGATCGTGAAAGTACATGTACATACCAATGATCCAGGTATGGCAATGCAGAAAGGACTTACTTACGGAAGCCTTACAACGATCATCATTGAGAACATGCGTTTAGAGCGTGATGAGAAGATTTCTGCAATGAAGGAAAAAGAGATGCAGAGTACTGCCAATGCTGAGAATGAGATCAAAGCAGCAGAAGAGAATGAAGCTGCAGTTCCAGCAGAGGAAAAGGAAATGGGCTTTATCTCCGTAAGCATCGGAGAGGGAATCAATGAGATTTTCCGCGGTCTTGGTGTAGATTACATCATCGAGGGCGGACAGACCATGAACCCAAGCACAGAAGATATGCTGAATGCAATTGAAAAAGTGAATGCAAAGAATATCTTCATTCTTCCGAATAATAAGAACATTATTATGGCAGCAAATCAGGCTGCTTCCCTGACAGAAGATAAGAACGTTATTGTGATCCCAACAAAGACAATTCCGCAGGGCATCACAGCTCTTGTCAACTATATCCCGGACAGCACACCGGAAGACAATGCAGAGCGCATGAGCGAGGAAATCCAGCTTGTCAAAACAGGTCAGGTGACTTACGCAGTTCGTGATACCGTGATCGATGATAAAGAGATCAAGCAGGACGACTACATGGGAATCGGCGATAAGGGAATTCTCTCTGTTGGTACAGATATAGAGAAAACGGTTCTTGAGATGATCGGCGAGATGATCGACGAAGATTCTGCTATTTTAAGTATTTATTATGGCGAAGACATGAACGAAGATTCTGCGAATGAAATTGCAGAGAAAGTGGAAGAGGAATATCCGGATGTAGAAGTGGAAGTACACTTCGGTGGACAGCCAATTTACTACTACGTGATTTCTGTAGAATAATATTTGTTGTATGAGACTGGATTCTTCTATTAAAGAGATAAAAGGGATCGGAGATAAAACGGCTGATCTCTTTCGAAAAATTAATATTGAGACAGTCCGCGACTTAATTTCCTATTTTCCGAGAACTTATATCCAGTTCCCGGAAATCAAACATCCAGAGGAAGTCGTGGAGGGAGAGACTGCAGCGGTACTCGGACAGATCCGGCAGACGCCGGTTGTGAAAAGAGTGCGCAGCATGCAGATCACGGTAACTTCAATTGCCGGAATCGGAAAGCGTTTAGAACTTGTCTGGTTCCGGCTTCCTTATATAAAAAACAGCCTTCATCCGGGGCAAAGCTATGTTTTTTATGGAAAAGTGCAGCATAAGAACGGAAGGTTTTGCATGGAACAGCCGGCAATCTATACACCGGAAAAATACGAAGCTATGGAACATCTGCTGCTTCCGGTTTACAGTCTGCCAAAAGGATTGTCGAATCAGCTTGTGTTAAAGGCAGAGCGTGCGGTGTTAGAGGAAGAGTATTTATTCCGTGACTATCTGCCGACTGAGTTAAGGGAAAAACATCAGCTCTGTGAGTATAATTATGCGATCAAGCAGATCCATTTTCCAGACAATATGGAAACGTTGATTGAGGCAAGAAAACGGCTTGTGTTTGACGAACTCTTTTTATTTATCTTAAACCTGCAATATCAGAAAGAAAAAAAAGAAAAAGAGAAAAATCAGTTTTCGTTCCGGTCGGATGATTTTGTGGAGCAGTTGATCGAAAAACTGCCGTATAAGCTCACAAATGCCCAATTGCGGGCATTGTCAGAGGTCCGGGCGGACATGCGGAGTGACTACGTTATGCAGCGTCTGATTCAGGGAGATGTCGGTTCCGGAAAGACGATCATCGCGTTTTTGGCGATGGCGGACACTGCGCATAATGGCTGTCAGTCTGCAATTATGGCACCAACGGAGGTGCTTGCAAGACAGCATTACGAATCATTTCAGAGCATGTGTGAGATATTCGGACTGGATTTTCCTATGATTCTTATCACGGGTTCCATGACTGCAAAACAGAAAAAACTGGCATATCAGGAGATCTTAGATCACCCGGATGCGCTGATCATCGGGACACATGCGCTGATACAAGAAAAAGTGATCTATCAGAATCTTGCACTCGTCATTACGGACGAGCAGCACAGGTTCGGGGTAAAGCAGCGTGAAACCTTTTCAGAAAAAGGAACAAAGCCGCATATTCTCGTCATGAGTGCGACACCGATTCCACGGACGCTTGCTATTATTTTATATGGTGATCTGGATATTTCGGTGGTGGATGAGGTGCCTGCAAAGCGTCTGCCAATCAAAAACTGTGTGGTAGACACAAGGTATCGCCCGAAAGCATATCAGTTTATCGAAAAGGAAGTGGCTGCCGGACATCAGGCATATGTGATCTGTCCGTTGGTGGAAGAGAGCGAGAATATGGAGGCAGAGAATGTCACAGACTATGCGAAGCGTTTGAAAGAGGAACTGCCGGATACGATTGAAATCGGACTTTTGCATGGTCAGATGAAACCGGCCCAGAAAAATGATGTTATGGAGCGGTTTGCAGCGAATGAGATACAGGTGCTGGTATCAACTACAGTTGTAGAGGTTGGGGTGAATGTTCCAAATGCAACGGTTATGATGATCGAAAATGCGGAACATTTTGGTCTTGCACAGCTTCACCAGCTTCGCGGGCGTGTCGGACGTGGAGATGCGCAATCTTATTGTATCATGGTAAACTGCAGTGATTCCAAAGAATCACAAAAGCGTCTTGATATTTTAAACAAATCGAATGACGGATTCAAGATTGCAAGTGAAGATTTGAAGCTGCGCGGACCGGGTGATTTCTTCGGTATCCGACAGTCCGGAGAGATGCAGTTTGCACTTGCGGACATTTATCAGGATGCATATATCATGCAGCGGGCGAGTGAGGAAGTTGCTGATATCCTTGGCAATGATCCGGATCTTTCGCAGGAAGACCATAAAAATCTGAAAGATTATCTCGAACTATTTCTGGCAGATCAGAGAAACAAATTGAATTTATAATATAAAACAGAAAATAGAAAAATACAAAAGTGCAAGGAAAAAGAGCCCCGAATCATTTCGAGACTCTTTTTTCGACAACACGGAAAATGCTTTTCCAGAAAATTTATTTTCGGGAAATTCTATTTCCCTGCCATCTGCTGCTCCTGTGCTTCAATCATTTTCTTAACCATATAGCCGCCGACAGAACCATTCTGTCTGGAAGTTAAGTCACCGTTGTATCCATCTTTTAATGGTACTCCGAGTTCGCCTGCCACCTCATACTTGAAGCGGTTTAAGGCACTTTTTGCTTCTGGAACGGCTGCTTTGTTAGATGAACGATTTGACATAGTTAGGTCCTCCTTTGTTTTTCGAAGAAAAATGCGACTGCCCTTGCAGGAGCAGAGGACATTTCCTCCTTTGTTTTTCGAAATCATTTGTAGTTGTGCTCTGGTTTATTTTAAGAACATTCAAAAATTTCTTTTTGTTTGTTCAGTGATAGTATATGATTTTCCGGTGGAAATACACATGCAGTTTTTTGTAATAAAACCAATTATTTCATTTAAAATAAAAATAAGTATGTAAGCGCTTACAAGTTTATGTTTACAAATGCTGCATGGGATTCTTATGAAAAATTGAAACAAATATTTGTCGAACTCATGGATGCTATGTTAAAATATCAAGATGAGACTTGTTTGCTCAAATTGTTCTATTACACATTCGCTTTGCTCATCGAAGAAGTTTATAAGGAAGTGCAGAAAAATGAAACGATATTTTGATTTTGACATGAATGATTATAAAGAAAAAAAGTGTAATTTTCATTCTCATACAGTGCGTTGCAATCATGCAGTGGGAGAGGAACGTGAATATGTGGAGCAGGCAATCAGCGAAGGATTTGAGGTGCTTGGATTTTCGGATCATTCCCCTTATTTATTCAAAAATGGATACGTTTCGCATATCCGGATGGAAATGTCAGAACTTGAGGGATATGTCAATACGATCGGAGCTTTGAAGAAAGAATACAGGGATGATATTACCATTTTCCTCGCGCTGGAAATGGAATATTTTCCGGGAATTTTTGAGCCGACGATTGAAGAAATCAGACAGTATCCAATGGATTACCTGCTTTTGGCACAGCATTTCTTCTATGAAAATGAACGTTTTATCAGTGTAAGGCAAAACTGGACGGACGAAATGCATCTGAAAAGCTATGTAGATCTGCTGACAAATGCGCTGGATACCGGATATTTTAATATGGTGGCACACCCGGATATCGTAAACTTCACCGGAGATGAAGCATTGTATACAAAGTACATGAAAAAGCTTGCAGACAGATTAAAAGAGGAGCAGATTCCAATTGAAATTAATGTGAATGGTTTCCGGGAGTTGTGCAATTATCCGGATCGTAGGTTTGTGAAGATTGGTGCAGAAAATGGCAATGAGTTTATCATTGGAGTAGATGCACATAATCCAGAGAACTTTCATGATCTTGCTTCTTATCAGGGCTGTATCAAAATGGCAGAAGATTTTGGCGGCAGGGTATTCTGGAAATAAGAAAGGTGTTCTGGAAATAAAAAAATAGCAGGTTCTAATGAACCTGCTGTTTTTTAGTCTGAAATCAGTGTCAAACCCGAAATGTCCGGGTGGATTGTAAGAGAATAATTTGTGTAATAAACAACAAATCCCGGTGCAGCGCCATTCGGTTTTTTGACATTTTTCTTCTGCAAGTAATCAATCTCCACTTTTTCATCTTCGCGTCCCTTGGAATAATATCCGGCGAGCATGCCGGCTTCCTCGAAAACGCGGTCCGGAAGTTCTTCATTGTTGGATTTTACAATCACATGGGAACCCGGCATGCCTTTTGCATGAAACCACCAGTCATTTCCGGTTGCAAACTTGAAAGTAAGTTCGTCGTTCTGATAATTATTTTTTCCAACATAAATATCATAACCGTCGGTGGAACGGTAGTGGAACGGTCTGCTTTTGATCTTTGCTTTTTTGTCGGTTTTTTTGCGCTTGATATAGCCGTATTCAATGAGTTCCTCCTTGATCTGCACAAGATCGTCTTCGGTGAGCGCAATATCCAACGCTGTGGAGATACTTTCGAGATGCGCAATCTCTGTTTTCGTTTCCTCGGTCAATGTAGTAAGTGCTTCATAAGTACGTTTTAATTTGTTATATTTGTCAAAGTACTTTTGTGCGTTGCCCTTGGCGTCTAACTGGGAATCCAGAGGAATTGAGATCATCTCATTCGTGTAATAATTCAATGCATCCAGTTTCTTTGCACCTTCCTCTAAACCATAGCCGTAGGTGTGGATCAGCTCACCGTATACTTTATATTTATCCCGTTTTTCCGTGTCTTTCAGCTGTTTTTCCTGCAATTGGTATTTCTTGCGGTTACGGTCTAAAGCAGTGGAAACGATTTTTCTCAAATCAACGGATTTTTGACGGATTCTTGTATACACATTTTTGGAAGCATAATATTCCTCCAAAACCTGTGAGATGGAATCAAAATTTTTGGCATCATAGTCCGAAAACTGTGTGAGCTCGATGCAGGAAAAATCGACTGGTTCTTTTCCATTAAAAATAATGTTTGGCTGGTAGTCGTGATTTTTTACATCATCCGCGATCCACGAGAGATTGTTAAATAAATGTTTCTTGCCGTCATCATCCAACGAATCCACAGGCATATCTCCGTCAATGGAACTGCGGTGGCAGATCTCGGAAGCAATCAGCGGACTAAGTCCGGTGAAAGAGGAGTAGAGCGCTTTTGTAATAGAAGTCGGTTTCTTCATCACGACATCCATAAAAGCTTCCTCGGTCACTTCCAACGGATTCAGACGATCCTCCTGCGTGGCCGGGATACAATAGTCGCGTCCCGGGAGAACCTCACGCAGAGAACTCATCATGGAAGAAATATGCTTGATGCTGTCAATAATCTTTCCGTCACTGTTGCAGAAAATAATATTACTGTGCTTTCCCATGAGCTCTACAATCAGAGTTTTCTGGCAGAGATCTCCCATTTCATCTAAATGTTCAATATCAAAATGGATAATTCGCTCCATATGCGGCTGGTAAATCTTTACAATCCTGCCATTTGCAATATGCTTGCGCAGTACCATACAGAAATTCGGCGCCGTCATAGGACTTGGTTTGTTCTGATCCGTCAGATAAAGGAATGGAAGCGATGCGCTTGCGGACATGGCAAGCCGGAACTGTCCATTGCTTCCTTTACAGGTAAAGAGCAGTTCGTCATTTTCCGGCTGTGCAATCTTACTGATCTTTGCATTTAAAATTGTCTGGTTTAATTCATATACGATATTGGAAATCACAAATCCATCAAGAGCCATTTTGTGTACCTCTAATTTCTAAAATCTGCCCGAAATGTCCGGGCGCATGGTTCATTATAACGGATTGCATTTGGAAAGACAAGCTTGGTAGGAAAGACATACATATATAGTATATAAAAATGCATAAACATAGAAGAAATTAATGGGGAAATATGTCAATTTATGCAATTGACATAAGACAAGTGTAAGTGTATCATTAAACTAGTTTAAATAAAATGCGTGATTTAGAATTAGTTCACATGGAGTATGGAATGTTAGCAAAAAATAATAAACAAAAAATATTAAAAGCAATAGATTACATTTTAATCATGGTTCAGATAATAGTAGCTGCTGTTTTAGGCGTGAAATTATTTGCCATGGGGATAGTTCCGACAATATATTTGATATTATATACAATTATAATTCTAATAATAAATGTTGGAACTTTTTTTTTGACTAAAAAGGTGATGACAGCAGTTACTTCTGCAATAATATCAGTCGTGATAACAGCAGGACTTTTATATGGATTGATTGCAGTTGAAAAAATAGACAGAACATTGAACAATGTGGCAAATGATGCACGACTGGAAGTTGTTCAGATGTCTGTATATGTTCGCTCTGAAGATACGGCTAATGAACTGGTGGATATAGGAGGGGCATCTGTAGGTTATTTGGAATCAGATAATGTAGCAGATCAGGTTATATCGGTAATTAATGATACTGTGGATACGGAAGCTCGATATAAGAACTATAGTAATATTTTACTTATGGCAGATGCATTGTTAAATGGTACAGAAGATGCAATCATCATGAATAGTGCATACGTTGATATTATATCTGATCAGGATGGATATGAAGATTTCTCGGATGAGATTAAGGAAATATATACATATTCTGCAGAAGTACAAGTTGAAATACAAGGAAATGTTACGGATGCTGACAGCACGCAGGAAAAATGTTTCATGTCATCAGATGAAGATACTTTTGTGATATATATTAGCGGAATTGATATGTGGGGGGCTGTGAACGCGCGAAGCCGAAGCGATGTGAATATTCTTGCAATTGTTAATATGAAGACAGGACACATTCAATTGATTAATACACCGAGAGACTATTATGTGTATCTTCCGAATCAAGGGGCAAATGACAAATTAACACATGCTGGACTATATGGAGTAGAAAGCTCGGAGGCGGCAATAGAGAACCTATATGGAATAAATATCGATTACTATGTGCGTATGAATTTTAGTGGATTTGAGTCAATTATAGATACACTTGGAGGAATTGATGTATATTCACAATATGATTTTACTGTAGATCCAATTAAACATTATACAGTGGGATACAATCATGTTACAGGGTTAGAAGCATTGGCATTTGCGAGGGAGAGACATGCATTTGCGGCAGGAGATGTTCAGAGAGGAATTAATCAGATGGAAGTTATAAAAGCGGTGATTAATAAAATGACTTCTCCAAACATATTGGCAAAATATGGTGAAATATTAGATGAGGTTGCAGATTGTGTAATGACCGATATTCCTTCAAATGTAATATATGATCTGGTCAGATATAAGTTGTCTAATGATGTTGTCTGGACAATTGAGAGTTATACAGTAACAGGAACAGGAGAGCATACTACAACTTATTCTATGCCGGGAACAACCTGTTACGTTATGCTTCCAAATGATCAGGATGTGGAAAAAGCCAAAAGCTTAATAGAAAGTGTGCTGGATGAGGAATAGATGAAAAAAATACTATACATAACAACGATTAGCGGATTTTTACCACAATTTGAAAAAAATGATGTGGAAATTATGCAGAACATGGGTTATGAGATACATTATGCATCAAATTTAAAAAAACCGATTTATACCTTTGATGAAAAAGAATTGAAACAACAGGGAATTATTCTGCATCAGATCGATATAGAGAAAAGTCCGGCACAGATTATAATGAATTGCAGGGCAATTAAGCAGTTAATTAAAATTATTGATGAAGAAAATATAACGGCGATACATTGTCACAATCCGATGGGAGGCGTTGCGGGAAGAATCGCCGCACATTACAGTAAAGCAGATCCGTATGTTATATACACTGCGCATGGACTTCATTTTTATAAAGGCGCTCCAATTTTAAATTGGATTTTATTTTACCCGGTTGAAAAGCTGCTGGCACGGTGGACGGATACACTTATAACCATCAATAAAGAAGATTATTGTTGTGTAAAAGACAGATTCAAATTAAAAAAAAATGGAACAGTTGAGCAAATACATGGTGTAGGGGTAGATTTGGATAAATTTCGCCCGATGTCAGAAATGGCCTCCATGAAAAGAATAGAATTGGGAATACCGAATAATGCTTTTCATATCGTAACGGCTGCAGAACTGAATAAAAATAAAAATCAAAAAATTATAATTGAAGCAATTGCAGTGGAAAACAAAAAAGATATATATTATACTATATGCGGAAATGGACCAGATGAAGATGAATTACGAAAACTGATTCATGAAAAAAAATTAGAGAAGCAGGTGCAATTGATTGGATTCAGAACAGATATGAATGAAATACTCCAGACCGCTGATGTGTTTGCATTCCCTTCTATCCGTGAGGGGTTGGGGATTGCCGCAATAGAGGCGCTTGCATGTGGAGTGCCACTCATTGTTGCAGATAACAGAGGAACAAGAGAATATTTGCATAATGATAAAAATGGATTGATATGCGATGCATTCGATCAGAATGCATTTGTGGCAGCTATTGATAAAGTTTATTCAAATGTTGAATATAGAAAAAAACTAGCGGATTATTGCAGAGAGTCAGTAATTCAATTTAGTACAGAAGAAACAGTTAGAACTATGGAAAGAATTTATTCAACTATGGATAAAAGAATTTCATAGTTGCTGGAAAGGGGAGTTATGCCAGAGATTTCTGTCATCATGGGTGTTTATAATGAATTGAATAAGGATATTTTAATGGAGGCGGTAAATTCTATTTTACACCAGACATTTGAGGATTTTGAGTTTATTATTTATGATGATGGCTCATGCCCGGAGGCAGCAACACTACTCAGGGAGGTAGAAGGACTGGATGAAAGAATTAAATTGATCGGTCAGGATGAAAATCATGGATTGGCATTTTCGCTGAATGCATGTATAGATGAGGCAAAGGGAAAATATATTGCAAGAATGGATGCAGATGATATTTCATATCCGGAAAGATTAATGAAACAAAAAAAATTTTTGGACAAATATCAGGAGTATTCATGGGTTGGCTGCAATATTGATGTGTTTGATCAGAATGGAGTATGGGGAGAGCGCAAAATGCCGGAATTCCCTATAGAGCAGGATTATCTGAGATTCTCACCATATGCACATCCGACAGTTATGTACAGGGCATCTATTTTTGATACAAATGAGGGATATGTTGCGTCCAAAGAGACACTTCGCTGTGAAGACTATGAGATATTTATGAGGCTGCGCAGGGCAGGATTAAAGGGTGCTAATATACAGGATAAACTTTTGGCTTATCGAGAAAATAAAGATTCCTACAAAAAGCGTAGTTTTCGCCATAGATGGAATGAGGCAAAATGCAGATATCGTAATTTTAAAGCCTTGGGTATTTTACTCCCAAAGGGATGGATATATGTTTTACGACCGATTGCAGCATGCGCGATTCCATATTGGTTATTGGCATGGTATAAACGTAAAGAATCATCAATACAGCAAAATAGATATTGGAATGGAGAAAAAGATTATGAAGAAAAGAGCAGTTATGGCATTGATAGCTTTGAGTTTGGCAACACAGCTGACAGCGTGCAAAGCAGATAATGAGAAAGTGGCATCTACTGAATATGAACAGATGATAAATTTGAATAACGATGGAGAGATGACGATTTTTGAAACAGAGGCTGAGCAGGAAATAGTCACAACTGAAGAACAGGAAGCTGATGGAAATGAGGAAATAGAAACACGCGAACTTGCAGCTAATGCTGATGTATATAGTAAACCGGATACAGAGGCAACAGTAGTTGGAAATTTGAAAAAAGGGAAAAATATAAGTGTAATTGCATTATCTGATGATGAAAAGTGGTGCAAGATAGCCTACAGTGGTCGTGTCGCATACGTTAAGGCTGATAAGGTAAAGCAGAGCGATGAAAACGAGGCAGAAAAAAAGACTGAGAAGCAAAAGACAGATGATGTAGGCAAGACGGCAACTCAGAAGATACAGCAAGAGACTCAAAATACGTCTGCAAATCAGACAGTTCAGACAGCTCCGGCTGCACAGAACACAAATACAAAACAGTCAACACAAAGCAGCCAGTCAAATTCAACAACGCAATCGAGTGGCTTAGGTCAGTCGTCACAGACAAATCAATCATCGACAGGCGGAAAAACGGATCAGAAACCATCAACAGAGAAACCGTCAACGGAGACACCGTCAACAGAGAAACCGTCAACGGAAACACCAGGAACAGAGACGCCATCAACAGGGAAACCGTCAACGGAAACACCAGGAACAGAGACGCCATCAACAGGGAAACCGTCAACGGAAACACCAGGAACAGAGACACCATCAACAGAGAAACCGCCAACGGAAACACCAGGAACAGAGACGCCATCAACAGGGAAACCGTCAACGGAGACACCAGGAACAGAGACGCCATCAACAGGGAAACCGTCAACGGAGACACCAGGAACAGAAGAGAAGCCGTCAACGGAGACACCGGGAACAGAAGAAAAACCGTCAACGGATGAAAAAACACCAACAGAAACAGAAAATCCTTCAGAGGGACAGCCTACAGGTACAGGAGATGGAGAGTAATAATATAAATCAGTTCAGACAGCAACAATATTTTGATATTCTGCAGGCAGCACCAATTATTAAAAGAGCGATAGCAACAACATTTTATCAGAATTTAAAAATGAAAAATGCAGAGATGCCGATCGATAATAAACTTTATCTTATGGTGATAGCTCCGGCACTTGTTGGTTTTACAGAGTGGGTTTTAGATGAAGCAGTAAGGCTTCATAAAAGCAGAGTTTATTTTTTAAGCAGAGACGGTTATCAGATGTATTTGATTGCAAATGAAATCGTTAAACAAAAACACTTAAATATAGAGTGTAAATATTTGCATGTGTCACGTTTCTCTATGCGGTTGCCGGGATATCATTTCAATATGGAGAAAAGCATCGACAGTATTTGCGTTGGTGGAATTGATGTTACACCCTTGAAAATATTGCGTAGAGCGGCATTGACTGATGAGGAATGTCAAAATATATTAAATGAGTTGGAATTAAACAAAGAAAAAGATACCATATTAAATTATCAGCAAGTGATTCAACTCAGAGAAAAAATAAGACAAAGCAAATTAATTCGTATGTACATACAAAGACATTCGGTTGACGCATATGAAAACACGGTTGGTTATTTAAAACAGGAAGGTTTATGTGATAACAGCGAATATTTGCTTGTGGATAGTGGCTGGATCGGAACACTACAATGTTCCATTGAGGCACTGGTAAAAAGTGTGAATCCTGATATTGAGGTGCAGGGGTGCTATTTTGGTATGTATGAATATCCTACTGGAAGTTCTCATGAAAAATTTCATTCATATTATTTCTCACCGGAGAGCGGATTAGTGAGAAAAAGCTGCTTTAGCAATTCACTTTTCGAAACAATTGTGTCGTCGCTGGAGGGTATGACCAAATCATATGATAAGGTAGAAAATGGGTATGCGCCAGTTATGAATGATGCACATAATCCAAATGCAGATCAAATGAAAAAAAACATTGAGGCATTACAAATGTTGTTGGCGCAAATATCTTTCGAAAAGGAAAAAAATACAATAGATATTGGAACAATAGAAAAATTATTTTATCTATTTATGTCAGAACCGTCTATTGTTGAGGTAAAAGCTTATGGTGATAATCTTTTTTCGGATGATGTAATTGATGGCAACTACAAAAAAACAGCGGCTGAGCTAACATGGGAACAGATAAGAAATCAAAGATTTTTGAGAAGAATGATGATTGTATCTGGTGTGAGAAAAGCAACATTATATGAAAGTGCATGGCTGGAGGGAAGCATTGTAAAAGCTGAATTCAGAGAAAATAAAAGTGAGGACACTGGCAGAAAAGCGCAGTTGGAGTCTTTACATGTCAGAATATATAAGTATTTTGTATTCTTGCGTAAACAATTAAAAAGAAAATAGAGAGTAATATTATATATGAGTTACAAAATGAAAAAGAAGAATAAAATCGTTGAAATTTTATTTATAATGGCTGTTGCCTTTATATTAATCATTTCTGACAGAGGAAAAGTTTATGCTGCAGACGCAGTTGTCTCTTTCGGGAAAGATAGTTATTCAGTAAATATGGATGACACCTTTGAGATAGAAGTAACGATTAAAGCAGATGGAAATATTGGTGTTTATAAAGTAGAACTTCAATATGATACAGGACGACTAGAGTATATCTCAGGAGCCGAGGCAGAAGAGGATGGAGTAATTACACTTGAGGGAACTGGTTTTGGCAACGAAATAACTTATGACAATATTACATTCAAGGCAATAGGTGGTGGAAATGCAGGTCTAAAAGTTAGAGGGGCGAAAATCTATTCGAATGGTGAAGAAGCAGAGAGTTATGCAATGGGGTCACAGGAAACCCTACTTATAAATGTAGAAGGGGCAGATACTGGAGATAAATCATTTTTTGAACAACTTATGGATGAAGAAGAAACCCAGGCTTCATCTGATACATATGGTTTGGAGACAGATGTTCCTGTTGTTGGTAGTATAAAAAAGGAAAATCAACTTCTATATGTAGTGGATATTGCAGATTATACACCGCAGATTGATTTATGGAATTATAAATTAGTGACAGATAGTTATGCGGGAGAATCTTTGACTTTTTTTTCTGATCAAGCGAGAAATGTTCGCGTAATGCTTATTATGGATGCAGATGAAAATTTTTCCATTTACGCATTCAATAGTCAGTCGGCGAATTTTTATCCTATCAGTGAAATTACTTCGAATAACCAAAAATATTATATTATGTCGTTAGGAGCTTGTGAGAGTCTTCCTGACGGACTCACAGCAGAAGAGATACAGGATAATACCATTTTTTATGCAATTGATCAAAATGGTAGTGGAGATTATTTTAGATATACAACAACAGGGGAATTGGTGAAGTGGGAGAATACACAGATGCAGGAAGAAACAAAAGATGCATCCGGTTTTCCGAAAACAGTTTTGTTTATTATATTGATAGTTGCTCTTTGTTGTGCCGGTGGCTGTCTGGTATTTTGGATTATAAGAAAGCGTAGAAAGATTGGAAGGAAAGTAAAAAAACAAATTGACCTTTTCAATGAAAATATTTCTGATAGAAAACAATACTTTTTTGTAATCCAGGAGCTGACTTCCAGAGAAATAAAAAGAAAATATGCGAGAAGTTACCTCGGTATTGTCTGGAGTGTTTTAAATCCATTACTCACGATGGTAGTTATGTCATTGATTTTCTCATATATGTTCAAGCGTTCAATTGAGAATTTCCCGCTTTATTACCTTACTGGAAATATTTTTTGGACCATGTTCAGTGGAGCAACTAATTCTGCAATGACTGCACTTGTCGATAATAAAAATCTACTGTTGAAGGCAAAACTTCCAAAACAAACATTTGTGTTATCAAGGGTATATACGTCATTAACAAATTTTGGATATACTTGTGTGGCATATGTTTTGATGCTGATTATTTTTAGGGTAAAGCCTTCCTGGATAATGTTGTTATTTCCGTTTGATGTTGCGTTGGCATTGATTTTTGCAAGTGGAATAGGGTATATACTTTCTATATTATATGTTTTTTTTGCAGATATTAAATATCTGTACAGTGTATTACTGACAATGTTGATGTATATGTCAGCTATTTTTTACCCAGTTACGTCATTACCTCCAATTTTACAGGAGTTGATTGGTTACAATCCAATTTATATGTCAATCTACATTGCAAGAGAAGCAGTAATATATCAACATATGCCTCATTACAGTGCTTGGATTAAACTTGGAATATCAGCAATTGTAAGCTTTTCAGTAGGACTTGCAGTTTTTAAGAAGAAAGAAAATGATGTAATGCAAAGGGTATAGTAATGAAAAATAACTTGAAGAAAAAAATACATATTTTTATATTGCTTTTGTCAATGTTTTATTTGACTATTCAAACAGAAAGTGTTTATGCAGCAGATGCTACCGCAACTTTTGGTTCTGAATCATACGAGGAAGAGGAGGGCGAAGAGTTCCCTATTGGCGTATATCTAAGGGGAAATGAGAATGTTGCTGAGTATCATATGGAAATAGCGTATGATTCGCTTCGTATGAAGTATATTAATGGTGCGGATGCAGTAGATGAAGAAAATGGAATACTAACATTTGATGGAGTAAGCGATTCTAATGAGGTGAAATTTTGGCTTGTCTTTGAAGTGATTAGCGGAGGCGATGCGCAAGTGTCAATTAGAACAGCAACAGCAAACACACCAGATGGCGAAATTTTTAATATAACTGATTTGGGATATGCACAAGTTCATTTTACAGGAGAGGATACGGCTGCTGTATTGGAAGCTAATCAGGAAAATATTACATCAACGGAAACGCAGGAAAATCAACTGGTAAGCACAACGGAAGAAAACACGGAGACGAATATAGCTGTAAAAACAGATGAGGTCAACGTAAATAATGAAAAACAACTTTCAGACAGTCAGAACGAAGCAGAAATTAGTAAAAACAAAAAAGTATTTCCAATTTTAATGGTAATAATTGTTGGTTGTGTGGCTGTTGCTGGTGGAATAGTGTTTGCAATTTTCAGGAGAAAGAAAAAGATAGAAGAACAAGATGGAATGGCGGTTCTTGATTTAAATAAAGAAGATATATCAGAAGATAATTTATGTATATTAGATTATTTTTCAAATAACGGAGTTGATGAATTCACTACAAAACAATATCCATATAGAAATGAAGTGCTAGCTGAAAAATGTACTTTCATAAAAGAAGGTTATGTGTTTATTGGTTGGAATACAGAAGTAGATGGGAGTGGTGTAACATATAAACCGGGAGATCAGATTAGCGTTAATACTGAAAAACATATTGTTTTATATGCACAATGGAGTGATAAGATAGAATTAGATAATGTTGAACTTGGTAAATTTGTGAATACCAATAATGGTGTACAGATTAATTGGAAACCAGTATTGAATGCTAAGGTGTATCAGGTATATAGAAGAAAAAATGACCAAAAATGGACTGCTATAGCAAGAAATGTTGTGGATACATGTTATATAGACACGAAAGCAGTAGATGGAGAAACGTATTATTATACGGTGAGAGCATTATATGATAAGATCATAAGTCCATCATACGAAAAAAATAGGTATATTCAATATAAAAAATGCGATGAACCTAATAAGCAAGGACGAAAAGTAAGTGCTTTAGAACAAGAGAAACCAGTAATAAAAGTAGAAGATGTCACAATGAAGTTTAGAGTATCAACAAGCAATGCATCTGGAGTTAAAGAATACTTTATACAAAAATTAAAACATGAAGTGAGTTATAGAGAATTTATGGCACTTAACCATATCAGTTTTGATATTTATCGTGGAGAAATTGTGGGAATTATTGGCACAAATGGTTCGGGAAAGTCGACTTTATTGAAAATTGTGTCTGGGGCATTGAATCCAACCAGTGGGTGTGTGTTTGTTGATAGAAAAAAAATTCAGTTGCTTACTTTAGGAACTGGTTTTGATATGGAGTTATCAGCAAGAGAAAATGTGTATTTAAATGGTGCAATTATAGGATATTCAAAAGAGTTTTTAGATGCACATTATGAAGAAATTGTAGAGTTCGCAGAATTAAAAGATTTTATGGATGAAAAGGTAAAAAACTTTTCAAGTGGTATGGTAAGTCGCCTTGGCTTTGCAATTGCAACAGTTGGAGATGCTGCAGAAATACTAATTTTGGATGAGGTTTTGAGTGTAGGAGACGAATTTTTTAGAAAAAAGAGTTTAAAACGAGTAAAAGAGATGATACATGGTGGAAGCACGGTTCTTATGGTATCGCATAGTATGAATACAATTATCGATAATTGTACAAAAGCTGTTTGGATCGAAAAGGGAAGGCTGAAGAAAGTTGGTGAAACAAAAGAAGTATGTGCAGCTTATCAGAGATTGTCTGAAGAATGCTAATAAAATTTATAATGAGGAGTATGTAAAATGATTGATAAAATGTATAATTATTTTGTAAGAAGAAATAGTAATGTGCAGTATGAATATGAAAGATATGTACAGGAACATTTGTTAGAACACTATGAAAGTAGAATAAAACAATGGAAAATATTAATGAAATTAAATTGGCATTATGCAGTTAAAAAGAAAGAAACTCCATTGCTATATTGGGATGTCCTGACTATGAATTCTAATGAAAATAATACGCAGATGATTCTTCCACAAGAAAATAGTATTAAAGTAGTTGAATCAGTGAAAAGTGATATTGTTCAAGAAAAAAAGAAAAATAAGCCTGATATTAGTTTACCATATTTAAGAGGAGCAGAATCAAGAAGCACAAAGTGGATTCCGCCTCATGACATGGTACGGCAGTTAATGAATTATGATATAATAAGTTTTGATATATTTGATACGTTGATATTTAGACCTTTAAGTAGTCCGCAGGATTTGTTTAAAATGCTAGGAGCACAGTTGAACGTATTAGATTTCATAAATATTAGGCTTAATGCTGAACGGCGTATAAGAGAAGAAAAATATAAAAAATATGGACATAGAGAATTAACTATAGAAGAAATTTATGAAAGGATAGAAAAAGAAACGGGATTAGAAGCACAAAGAGGAAAAAATGAAGAAATAGAAATGGAGTATAATCTTTGCTTTGCTAACCCTTATATGAAATATGTATTTGATACAATTCTGGGACAGGGTAAAAGAATAATTTTAGTATCAGATATGTATATTCAAGGAAAGGACTTAAAAAGAATTTTAGAAAAATGTGGATACAAAGAATATGAAAAATTGTTTGTGTCATGTGATTATTCGTGCAGTAAAAGAGATGGTGGTTTATATGAAGCGGTAAAAGAATATATTGGTAATGATAAAAAGTATATACATGTAGGGGATAATCAGGTATCGGATATAGAGTGTGCTAATAAAGCAGGAATAGATACTTTTTATTATGAAAATGTAAATAGAAAAGGCAAGAAATATAGAGCTACAGATATGTCTGATATGATAGGAAGTGCATATGGCGGAATTATAAATAGTCATATACATAATGGATATAAGAGATATGATGCATTTTATGAATATGGATATATATATGGTGGTTTATTCATGTTTGGATATGCACAGTATATTCATGAGTTTGCTATGAATCATAATATAAACAAAGTTATATTTGTAGCTAGAGATGGATATATTATTAAAAAGGTATATGATTCATTATTTAATGATGAAAATACAGAATATATGTTATGTTCAAGAATTTCGAATTTGAAATTAGCCGCATATAGCAATAAAAATGATTATATTAAGGAATTTATATCTAGATGGATAGTTGAAGGAAAAACTATTTCAATGAAGAATATTCTTGCTAACATGGATTTGCAGAGCATGGAAAACATACTTCAAAAGTATGTTGATTTAGATGAAGTTATTACAAAAGATAATGTAGGTAAATTAATTAAATTTGTAAATGAAAATTGGAATGCTATTGTTAAAGAATATGAGAAAAATATTCAGCTAAGTAAGAAATATTATAAAAGATTTTTTGATAATAATAAAAAAGTTTTAATTGTAGACATTGGTTGGCGTGGACAAGGTGTTTTAGCATTACGTAATTTGGAGCGAGATTATTGGCATTTTGGATGTGAAATATATGGAATGCTTGCAGCGAGTGCGCCTACGAAAGCATGTATTGGACAATTACAATCAGGAATAATAAATACATATATGTTTTCACCTATAAGTAATATTTCATGTTTTAAAGTTCATTCAACAAATTCAATAAACAATATTTTATTGGAATTGTTTGCCGGAGCACCGTCACCATCATTTAGAGGATTTGAAAAAAAGGATGATGACTATGACTTGATATTTGATGTTCCTGAAACAGCAAATTATGAGTTGATTCGAAAGATACATTCTGGGATAATGGATTTTGTTGAAGAATACAAGAAGTATTTTGAAAAATATGAGTATATGTATAAAATATCTGGATATGATGCTTATATGCCAATAAGACATATTTTTAAAAATTATTCATATATAAAACGTTTTTTTGGAAAGTATGAATTTCAAGATTGTGTTGGCGGAACAGAAGGAAATAGTTCAAGAACCATTAAAGACATATTTATTAAATTTAATTTATAGAGGAAAAAGTTATGATTATATATTACGCAATGACGAAATACCATTTAATATTTTCAATTGTACATAAATTAAAAATGCATAAAGAAGATGAAGCAATTTTGTTTGTGTATTCTGGTTTGCAAGATTTAAACACTAATTATTCAAGATTAAAGGAGACAAGATATTTTAAGGATATATATGTAGTTCCGGAAATTGAATTTAGAAAAAATTGGACACCATTAGGTGAAGATGCATCTAATGATGAAATTATAAATAACATTCAGGGCATGGTTGAATTAATTGAAGAGTGGCTTCCAATTCCGATTTCAAAAGAAGATGAACTTTATATTGCTAATGACCATTGGGCTATAGGAACATATTGTATTTTTAAAAAGATTCCATATGTGTATTATGAAGATGGTGTAGGAATGCTGTCTAAACCAGACTATTCCTATGAATTAGTAAAAAAATTAAATGCTACACATGCTACAATGGCTAAATATATGAAGGCATTTGGACTGAATGAATGTGTAAAATACAAATTAGCAGATTTGGAGAATCAATCAGACGGATTTTATGACGAAAAGGCTGTACATTTTTCTTTAAAAGAAAATTTACAGAGTTTAAAATCGGAAGATATGAGCAGATTGTTATATATTTTTAATGCACCTAATTGTGGAGATGCTCAAAATGCAACAATATTATTGACAGAACATTTTGTAAATATGAAGCGTCTTACAATAGAGGGACAAAGAGAATTATATGCTATATTAGTAGATTTTTTTGCAATGGGAGATACATTGTTTGTGAAACCGCATCCAAATGATTTTCAGATAAGTTATGTGGATTTGTTTAAAAATGCTAAGATGATTTCTAGAATTTTTCCGTCAGAACTATTGCCGTATTGTTTTGAGAATAAGCTTAAACTTGCACTTGCGGCCTGTTCTACATCTGTATATGGATTAAAAAACGTTGTTAATGATACACTTAGATTTGATATTGATATTGAAAATCATTATATGTACATTTTTAAATATTATGCATTGAGTTTAGTTTCGAAAATATTAGATGATTATAATATTATTGAAATAAATACATATCGAGATCTTTTGGATGCATTTAATATTCATTATACGAGTGATGTAGACAGCATAAAGGGAAAAAAACTGGTAGTTATTGATGATAAAAATACACAGATGGAAGTTAGTGCTCCAAAGATGGTAGACTCTAATATTTTAGTTTACATAAATAGTTCGGAACAAGGGAAACTTTTTCAAGAAAAAAAATTAAATAATTATAAGAAAAATTGTGTAATAATTCAAATAACAGTAAATAGCAATTTAGATACTAAAGTGACAAACAATAGAAGAGAGTATATTTATATTTATACAGTAGATAAGGGTGTTAAGGAAAAATTAATAAGCTTAAAAAAGGAGAAAAAAATGGAGTATTGTGGAGCTATATTAGATGTAGAGGCATTGACAGACGATAGAGAGATGCAGGTAAAATTATTAGAAGGCAATTTGAAAGCAGCAAATTATAGAATTGAAAAATATAAAGAGGAGGAGGTTATGTATAAAAATGAAATAGAAGAACTAAAAGAAAAATTAAAAAAACGAGATGAAGAAATACTAGATAACTTGAAAATTGTCTTAAATAACGAAAGAAATGGGGAAAAATAAAATGAAAGTAAAAGCATTAGTGGCAGTTAGATCTGGATCAATGAGAGTTCAAAACAAAAATATTAGACCATTTGCAGGAAGTTCTTTATTAGAACTTAAGTTAGAACAATTAAAGCGTATTCCAAATTTAGATGGGGTAGTGGTGAATTCCAACGATGATAAAATGTTGGAGATAGCCCAAAATGCGGGTTGTGAAACAGTGAGGAGAGATCCATATTATGCTTCAAATGAAGTTTCAATGAGTGATGTATATAGAAATATGGCTGAAAATATAGATGCTGATGTAATAGCATATATAAATGTTACGAATCCGTTAATAAAAGATGAAACAATTATAGCAGCTATAGAAAAATATAAAGAAAATTTGAAAAGTGGACAATTTGACTCTTTAAATTCAGCACATCTAATTAAAGAATTCATGTTTAGGGATAATAAACCTATTAATTATGATTTAAAAAATCAACCTAGAAGTCAGGATTTACCGGATATTGCGGCACTAAATTTTGCAGTAAGCATTATTTCAAAGGATAAAATGATTTCTTGTAAAAATGTTGTTGGTAATAAACCATATATATATATAATTGATGAGGTAGAGGCAACAGATATAGATAATCAAATTGATTTTGATTTCGCTGAATATATGTATAAAATCACAATGCAAAGATAAAGAAAATGATGCTAAATACTAATTTCCGGTTGATTTTACTGGAAATTAGTAAAACAGCAAAATGTGAGGTAAGATGATATTAAATAAGAATTTTAAATTTATTGAATCGAATAATGGAAATGGGATTGTATTTGGTAATTCCGAAGTTGAAATAGGCAAATTTGGATGTAAAAGAGTCGTTTCTATTGAAGCTCCAGTGATATTAAGAGGTGGAAATATAGATGTTGGATTTATTGGGGCATTTACATATACAAATGGAGAATCTAATTTTAGATATATTGAGAGTATAGGTAGATTTTGTCAAATTGCATCTGATGTAACAATAGGATTGGCAGAATATGATACTAAAAATATAACAACACATGCAATGTTTGATATAGGAACAGAAATGTTTAAAAATTATTATAATTTTAATACGTATGAAAAAAAATATAATGAAATTAAAGAAAATATGAAAAAAAACCGTAATAGAAAAAAAGATAAGTTTGTAATTATTGGAAATGATGTTTGGATTGGGGCTCAGACAATTATTTTACGTGGGGTAAAAATAGGAGATGGTGCAGTCATAGCGGCTGGATCAGTAGTTACAAAAGATGTTCCGCCTTATGCTGTAGTTGGTGGAAACCCGGCTAAAATTATAAAATATAGATTTAAAGAGAGTATCATTCAACAGTTATTAGAAATAAAATGGTGGAATTATGGACCTGAGATTTTGCATGGAATTGATATTACCAATCTAGATGAAGCAATTAAAGAACTTAATAATAGAAAGAGTATGATGAAAAAGTGGAATGGAATAATTTATGAATTTGATCCAGTTAGTGGTGAAGTTATTATGTTAGTTGAAAAGGAAAAAAAATTACTTTATAGACTTTAAAAATAAAGAAAATAAGTAGTGCTCAACTTTGATTGAGTAGAGAATTTTAGGTTGATATACAGGTAACTAATTGATGAGTTTAACAAATGTTGTAAAATTAATACGTTTTGTTTAGACTTGCGTAAAAAAGAATAGAGAGGAATATGTTATTAATAAATAAGGCACTTAATTTAAATAATGAATTGGGAAAAAAGGCAATAACAATTGCAACGTCAAGTCCAATGTTACTATATGGGGAAAAAACAGAAATAGAAGCACCATTTATGTCGTACGGAGGGAATATTAATTGTCAAAAAATAGGCGCATTTACATATATTGGAGCCAATGCCAACATTAGGTATGCTTATTCAATAGGACGCTTTTGTTCAATAGCTAGAGATGTTTCAATTCTGAATACAAATCACAATTATTCTGTAATTTCTACTAGTCCATTGGTTTTACGTGATGATGTGGATTGGCAAAAGGATTTTCATCATATGTATGAAGATTCGATGATGATGGACAAGATAATTGAAAAGGCAAAAAACGAAAATGTAAAAGCAAGAAGATTATTTGTAGAAAATGATGTTTGGATTGGGACTGGAGCAAAAATTTTACAAGGTGTACAAATTGGAAATGGAGCGGTTATAGGTGCTGGTGCAGTGGTTGTGAAGGATGTCCCAGCCTATGCAATTGTTGGAGGTGTTCCAGCACGAGTTATAAAATATCGGTTTAGCGACAAAGTGGTCAATAATTTGCAACGTATTTGTTGGTGGGACTATGGTCCTGATATTTTAAAAGGGATAGATATTACAGATGTATCGGAATCATGTAAATATATTGAAGAAAGAATAATGAATGGATTCCCTAAATATTGTCCGCCTATTTTTGAATTTAATAATAAAAATAGAGAAATATATAGAACAGAGACAGTTAGACAACTATTATATAAATTTTAAGCCGTATTATTCATTATTATGAATAGAATATTTTTTGAACAACAAATTAAAGCTCAAATTTACATGGATTGTTTGCTAATTGGTATATAAGTTGTGAGATAAATTATTGCTTAGGTAAGGCAGGTAATGTATTTTAATTTAAATGCTTGAGTTAAAGTAATTGACTAAAACTTCCTACACCAATAGATGTGTGTTGAACCTTGAAAATTCAATATTTCATCCAATAAAAAAAGCATAAACCTGTTCCGTTTGGTATAATGGAATTGTCAAGAAAACATTTTTACAAAGGAGATTTATACCATTTTCAGTATAACACAAAACCATTTCGATGAAAAAGCTTTAATTGATTGTGTTTAGAAATTTTTCTCTAAAAATCATGTAGGTAAGCTTCTTGCCAAATGCAATGGAATGAAAGAAAAGGGGGCTCCTGTTTTTCTGCTTCGTTTCAAACTTAGCAGTATTTTTGCCGGAAAAAGTATGTATATGTAGCAACGAACAGATTCCTTTAAGGAAGAGTTTTCTAAGAGCATTTTCTACCGTTTTATAAATTCTGCAAAAACAAACTGGCTCTGTTTTACTTCTCTTCTTGCAACAGATATCGTCCATCATGGCATTCTTGATTTGACAGATCAAGATAGAAAAAATGTATTCGTTATTGATGACAGTTTTTTTTAACTGCACTAGCTATAAGAAAACAGACTGTGATCAAAAGTTTTTGATCATACGGCTATGCACTTCAAAAAGGCTTCCGGATGCTTACTTTAAGCTGGAGTGATGGAAATACGCTGATCCCAATAAACAGCTGTCTGTTAGTTTCAGCAAAGGATGCAAATATCGCCGGCTTGGTGAAGGACTTTGATAATAGAACCCTTGCAGGAAAAGATGTAAGCTTGTCTAGACAAAAGCACCGGAGATTAGTGAACTTATTTATGGACACTATTTCTGCTTTGTTAAAATCAAAACTAAAAGTTGCATAACTAAAATTTATGTGTGAAGATGGAGTTAATATCTTATTATTGTGAAAAGTATAATTAATACGAGTATTCTAGTGATTCAAAAATAATGTCAATTGAGTAAAAGAAAAACTAAAAGTGGTTAGCTTGGTTAGATGATAAATTTTGAGAATACTAGAGGCTTCTATCGTGAAGTTAATACAGAATGATAGACTAAAGCAAGTAACAGTAGATATTTTTATTATAGAAATTGATATGGGATTGAAAATTTGCTTCTGCGGAGCGTTATAGTGGAGTTGTTTTGAACTTTCAAGAAGGTGTTCGGCTGACACAGGAATGGATTTCTTATGTTTATGTGTTGGGAGGATATCATGAATGAAATAAGACTTGAACAAAAAAGTAATTGTCAACTGCAAGTCTACTGGTTGTTATTAGTTTGCATTTCAGAAGGTTTTACAGAATCATGGAGTGAAAAGAGAAAAGTGAAAATACAAAAAAATAAATTATAGAGTATGACATTGGATTGGTGCAAGAATACTATCTCATTATGGTAGGTTTCGATGAAAAAAATGGGACTTTTTCAAGAAAATGATAATCATGTTAGACAAGAGAGGATTGCAGCCATACGAAATAATGAGGCACAAGTTTGTTTTATTAAAAAGACTATTTTGATTTGTTTACATTTCAGAAATCAAGATGGATGTATATTGTACCTGAAATAATACAGTTTTTGTCCAGTTTTGGATATTTGTTATTTTTGAAACTTCGTAATTATGAAATAAGTGTCAAAGTGAAGAATTTTTGATACAGAATAAATAAGAAAGTGTGAGTAAAAAATGAGACAGAAATTATATGATTCATTAGTGAATAAGAAAGCTGGAATAAAAATTCGTTATCATAAAATTCATGATGGCTCAACTGGGATAATGAAATTGTTTTCATGGTTGTATTTATTAGGCTTAAATTTTGCTTATTATATAATGCAATTTCGATTTCTCGGAAATTTGCCTGAAGTAGATATATATGAAAGCAAAGCATTGAATTGTAAACAGAGCGAATCAAAGGAATACAAAATAAAAATGAATAAGGAACTTGATATTGAAAAATATGTAGAAAAATTGTCAGCATATGACGTGATCTCTTTTGATGTGTTTGACACCCTGATTTTTCGACCATTATCACTTCCGACAGATGTCTTTTATTTAATAGGATATGAGTTGGAAATTATGGATTTTAAAAACATTCGTATATGGGCAGAATGGGATGCAAGGATAAAATATAATGCTAAAGAGGGAAATATGGAAATAAATTTAGCAGATATTTGGAAGAACATAGAGGAAGATGTGGGTATTTCATCGGAAATGGGGCAGAAAATTGAGATGTCTATTGAAGAAAAAACGTGTTATGCAAATCCATATATGCTATTAGTGTGGAAAAAGCTTCAACAGATGAATAAACAAATAATAGTTGTTTCAGATATGTATCTTCCAAAAGAATGTATAGAACGCATTTTAGTAAATGCTGGCTTTACAGGAGCTAAGCATATTTATGTATCAAATGAATATCATAAAAGCAAGGCTGATGGATCATTATATAAACAAGTATTAAGAGAGTATCAAAAAAATGACTGTAAAAAATCTACGAAAATGCTTATTCATGTAGGGGATAATTTGTATAGTGATCAAAAACAAGCAAGGCGAGCAGGTATAGAAAGCTTATTGTATCCTAATGTAAATAAAAATGTATTATTATATAGGGCATTTGATATGTCACCACTGGTCGGAAGCGCATATAGAGCATTAATTAGTAATAGATTATACTGTGGAATAAATTCTTGTTCTATGGAGTATGAGTATGGCTATATTTATGGAGGGATATTTGTTTTAGGATATTGTACATTTATTCATGAATATTGTAAAAAAAATGATGTAGATAAATTATTGTTTTTATCAAGAGATGGAGACATTTTAAAGCAAGTATATGATTATTTATATCCAGATCAAGATACTACATATGTATATTGGTCAAGAAAAGCGGCTACAAAATTGGAATCTTCATTTGATAAACATGACTATTTTAGAAGATTTATTTATCATAAAATAAATCAAGAATATTCAATTGGTCAAATAATGAAATCAATGGAATTGGAATGTTTGTTAGATGAACTTAAGGATTGGAAAGAAATATGGATCAAGAGGACAAAAGAACAAGAGCATGCGAGTAAAATTCTTGCCTATAAGCAACTCGAAAAAGATAAAGCAGTTGGATTAGAAAGAGAAAAAATAATTAAAAAAATAGAAGAAAAATTTTCTGAGAAAGTATTAGAAAAGAAAAGAAAACATAATTTTATTGATTTAAAAGAAAATGATGAATTGACAGACAAGAATGGATATTTATTAAGGCAGTTTATAGAGGAAAAATGGGACAAGGTTATTCAGATTTATCAAGAACAAAAGATAGCAGCAAAAACTTATTATAAGAGTGTACTTGAGGAAAAGTCTAAAGCAGTTGCAGTTGATATTGGATGGGCAGGAAGTGGGGCAATGACACTACGGCATTTGGTTTCAAATGAATGGGATATTCCGTGCGAAATAGTCGGAATGGTTGCAGGCACTAATACAATACATAATGCTGAACCGGATGCATCAGAAGTGTTTTTACAGGGTGAACAGTTGGTTGCATATTTATATTCACAGCGTCATAATAGAGATTTGTTAAAGAAACATGATCCAAATAAGGATTATAATGTGTTTTGGGAATTATTGCTTTCATCACCAACACCACAATTTTCTGGATTTAAAATAGGAAAACGATGTAGAAAGAATACTGAAGACAAATATCTTCCTGAACTAGATATCACACTTCAATTTGGAAAATATGATACTAATCAGGAAGGAATTAAGCAGATTCAAAAAGGTATTATGGATTTTGCAAGGGATTATTATGAACACTTTAAGGATTTTCCATATATGTTTAACATTAGTGGAAGAGATGCATATGCACCTATGCTGGTCGCTGCAAGCCATAATGAAAAGTATTTGAAAGCAATTGAAAAAAAGTTTGATTTGGAGATAAATGTGAATTAGTTTTAATTACGAGGGAGAAATGATATGAGTCGAAAAGTAAGGAGAATGTTGAGTAGAGTACTTGCGTTAGCTATTATATTTACTTTTACAGTGCAGATACCGATTTTGGCTGAAACTGTAGATCAGGGAAATGAAATGCAAACTGAAATAGAAGAGAATGGCGTTGAGGAAACAAAGGAAGTATTTTATGAAGAACAGCCGCTTGTTATATTAGCCGATGGTGAAGAACAGCCACAATTAGATGAGAGTGGTGTTGCAGTATATGCGGAAGATGCAGTTTCATGTGATACAGAGGAAGCATTATATAAGTATTTGAGGGAACAGTTAGTTACAAGAAACACTTTGATAACAGTTAGTGTTCCAGAACAGATTAATAGTGAAATTGGTCCTATGAATGCAATGTCATATGCGAAAGAGTATACAGAAGCTTGTTCTGGACAAGAAGGTGATGCACTGACATTTGGGGGAATTGGGTATAGTGTAGAAGCGGTAAGTAATTCGCAGACTACAAGAGTGGCTTATACATATCATATGAATTATTTTACCACAAAAGAACAGGAAGATGAGTTGACCAAGGCAGTTAATAGTGCGTTGAAATCTCTTGAACTGGATGGAAAAACAGATGCTGAAAAAGTAATTGCAATTCATAACTATATTTGTAATCATGTAGATTACGATTATAATGGACTGAGCGATAGCTCTAATGTTATTAAATATACAGCATATGCGGCATTATGTAAGGGAACAGCTGTGTGCCAGGGGTATGCAATATTATTCTATCGTATGTGTAAGGATGCAGGGCTTTCGGCGCGGATTATTTCTGGCAATGCTAATGGAGGGGCACATGCTTGGAATATAGTTAAGGTTGGAGATACATATTATAATGTTGATACCACGTGGGATGGACAAGATACACAAACATATGACAATTATCTTTTAAAGGGAGATCGGGATTTCTTAACAGATCATACAAGAGATTCAGAATATACAACAGATCAATTTTATGCGATGTATCCTATGGCACCTTTTTCATATGCACAAAGTGCATATGAGTCCCCATTAGAAAAAGATAATATAGAATATTTTAATACGTCTATAGATGGTTCGACAGTTTCGACTAAGGTATCATCAGGTAATCCAAAGCTATTGATTTATTATAGTACGCAATGTGGTTATTCACAGGCAACAATTCAGGGAATTGCTAATGAGAAATATTTTGGTTTAGATATAGTCGCAGCAGCTGTAAATACTACATCGAAAGACGAGGTTAATTCGTTTAAAGATACATATGGAAATGATAGTATTTGTTTTGTTTATGAAAACAAGCAAGATTCTGCAACAGTTACGAACCAGATGTGGAGTTATGTGCATATGAAATTATCGACATCACAGATTACTTTTCCGGTACTTGTTTATATTGATAACAATAACAAAGTGCAGAATGTAACGACAGGTTACCAGAGTGTGTCAGATATTGCAAGAAATCTGGAATATTATTGTGGTGTTATTGATGATGAAAATATTTATACAGTTAAATATTGTGCTAATGATGGAAGTGATAGTAATGTTGTAAAACAATATCAGATGAATGATAAAGTAACTTTGGAAGAATGCACGTTTAAAAGAGATGGATATTCATTTAGTGGATGGAATACGAAGGCAGATGGAAGTGGGACGGCTTATAATGTAGGAGAGGAAATTTTAAATTTAGAAAGTAATATTGTTCTGTATGCTCAATGGAATGCAGATATTATGTTAGATAATGTAATATTAGGAGATTTTATTAATACGAGTAATGGTGTACAGATAGTGTGGAAAGAAGTTTCTGGTGCAAAAGGGTATCATGTTTATAGAAAAACCGGAAATGAGAAATGGACAATTATAGCTAAGAATGTAATTGGAACAAGTTATACGGATGAGACGGCAGAGGATGGAATAACATATTATTATACAGTAAGAGCTGTAAACGGAAATAAGATAAGCCCGTCATATGAAAAGAATAGATATATAATGTGTGAAAGAAACCTCGAAAACGTTGAACTGGGGAGATTTTTAAATAGTGAAAATGGAGTACAGATAACGTGGAAAGAAGTTTCTGGTGCAAAAGGGTATCATGTTTATAGAAAAACTGAAAATGAGAAATGGACAATTATAGCTAAGAATGTAATTGGAACAAGTTATACGGAT
>ENA-OWPM01000085-OWPM01000085.1-human-gut-metagenome-genome-assembly--contig:-NODE-85-length-118406-cov-6.154490_pt1 | contig 118406 bp, 102 predicted proteins | sample MGYA00248267_ERZ651852 | MGnify/ENA primary metagenome ERZ651852 (study PRJEB26924, sample SAMEA4378228) | human gut metagenome | biome: human gut; feature: human-associated habitat; material: faeces... | reverse complement strand
CGGAGGAAAAGTTCTTGACGTAGATTAAGCTGGGTCTGCCCAGACCACGGCGTTTGCGCTCGATGAGGTCGATGCCCTCCAGTTCCCGGAACAGTTTGACCGCCTTGTGTTCGGCGCAGCAGAGGGATTCCTGCACTTCCCGGACAGTGTAGATGATATACACCCGTCCCTGCTTGTCCATCCAGCCGTTCTTGACCGACAGGCTCATGCGGTCGAGCAGGATGCCGTACAGCGTCCGGGCATCGGTGGAGAGCTGCCGGAAACGGCTGTCCTGAAATAACGCCTTTGGGATGCGGAAGTAGGAAAACAGTTCGCCCGACTGCCCATAGAAGTAGTCGAGCGTCATTTGGCGTGTCCTCGGATTTTCAACTGTGAGTGCTTGTTCATGTGGAAAACCACCTTCTTTCAGAAATGAATGTAAAAACAGGTTGACATTCGCCAGAGAGAACGCTTACAATGGGAGATAGTAAAAGAGTCACCCCAAAACTATGTTGGATAGGAGGACAAACGGTGAAACTGCAAACAATTCGAGTGAAAAATTTCAGGAATTTCACTTCTGAAGCAGATGGTGGTTTTATTGAAATCGCCTTGAATGGTAAATCCACAGTCTTTTATGGCAACAATGGCTCAGGTAAATCGACTCTCCTCAGTGCAGTTTGCTATGCTGCATGGCCTTTTATCAATAGACTAAACAACGCTCAAGGAACGGGATACCGAACATTAGATAAGGAACAACTGCATATTGGTCAGCGTAGTGGAAGCAATGCACGATATGGTACCGGTATTGTGCTACAGCTTGGAGGAGAAACATTCGAGCTTACAAAAGAAATGGAAAAGGCTGCATCTGGTCGGGTGAATGCGGTCAATGCAAGTCAGCAAAGTAAGCAAACGGCTGATTTAGCACAGTTTTTTAATGAACATTATCTGGCGGACGATGATACAGTTGCCGGAGATGATTGTCCGAAGCAGAATATGCCTGTGTTCCTAAATTACGGAACGAACAGACTTGTTCTGGACGTTCCGTTAAGGATACGCAAAAAGCATTCTTTCTCAAAAAGAACAGCGTTAGAGAGAGCATTGGAAAACCGACTTGATTTCCGTACTTTTTTCGAGTGGTTTCGCAATCAGGAAGACTTTGAAAATGAGCAAAAAAGTATAAAACGCGATTGGGATTATCGAGATCCTGCGTTGGAGTGTGTGCGAAAAGCTGCCCTCTCAATGCTGGATGATGCTGAAGAAATTAAGGTGCGTCGGAATCCTCTCCGAATGGTTGTCATACGCAATGATAAAGAGTATCGTGTAGACCAACTGTCAGATGGTGAAAAGTGTACGCTAGCCTTGTTGGGAGACATTGCTCGCCGCGTGGCAATGGCGAACCCCTGCCGAGAGAACCCGATGGAGGGAGAGGGCATCGTACTGATTGATGAACTTGATCTGCATATGCACCCTGCGTGGCAGAGGAAAATACTGTCTGTGCTTCGGAAACTTTTTCCGAATATTCAGTTCTTGATTACAACGCACTCTCCGCAGATTCTTGGAGAAGTGGATAGAAGCTATAACTTGTTCATGCTTGAAAAAAATGCAACTGGCGAAAGTGAGCTACACGATCGTTATCTATACGGTAAGGATTCTGACAGCATTCTTCGTGCGGATATGAATGTTACTGTTCGCACATCCGAAGCTGAAGAATTGTTTGAAAGGTTTTATCATGCTCTTGACCAAGATGATTACACGGCTGCGGAAACCGTTCTCGACGAGATGAATTCTAAACTGGGTGATGACCCTGAAATTGTGAAGTGTCGTACACAGTTGGATTTCAGCCGTATGTGAGGAAACATATGATATACATTGTGAAAAAACACGAGCCAAGGGAATTAACGGAATACCGTGAAAGCGAATCAAGCACTGGTGTACGACCGACTTATGATTCCATGAGTAGCGACCTGCATGAGTATGTTTTGTCAAAGTTGGTGGAAGAACAGGGAGGACTGTGCGCATACTGTATGTGCAGAATTCCCGAAACCGACAAAAAAACAGGAAGTACATTGAAGTGTACGATTGAGCATATTGAACCTCAGAGCCTGACGAGGGGCACTGAAAACTTGAAGAAGGAATTGGAGTACAGTAACTTCCTTGCAGTATGCTCAGGAAATGAAAACCGAGGGGCTTTATGCTGCGATAAATCAAGAGGAAACAAAAAACTTTTTTTGACACCATTAAATCCTGAGTGCAATCATTTGATACAATACTCTCTCAGCGGTAAGATACAGGCTGCCGAAACGATACCTGATAAGGAGGACAGAAAAGAACTCGATTATGAACTAAATGATATTCTGAACCTAAACGATGGTAAGGATTTGAAAGCCAAGAGAAAAAGTGCTCTTGATGGTATGCTGTCAGTATTGCAAAAGCAGCATAAAGATCAAGATGTTGAAGAATGCAGAAGAAAGTTAAGAGAGCTGGAAACACCTAGAGGTCAAAAAGTTGAATACGTCGGGATTTTAATATTTTGGCTAAAGAAGCATATTCAACATCTTGAAAGCAGAGGATAATAGTTGAAATAGGCCGGACTCCTACGGCAAAATCATACATTTTCTAAACGAACAGGACTGCCTCACAAGATATTGTGGAGCAGTCCTGTCTGTTTAGTATGTAATGGTCATTGCACCTTCGTGACATTCCTGCGCATAGGTGCGGAGAAGTTCAAGATGCTTGGGAGATTTTCTGGCGATAGCCGTTGCGCGGTTGCCTGCCATAAACTCGATGATGGACAATCTTGGGACAAGGAGCTTCCCTCGAATCTGAAAGCCAACGAGGATTTTCTGGTTGCACCATCTCTGGATGCTCTGTGCGGAGTAGCCGGTCAGTTCGGTTACATCAGAGGTAGTCAGAAGATTGTCATAGTCGGCGGCAAGCCGTTCCCACTCTTTGTACAGCCCGGTCTTTTCCGGCTCTGTAAAATGGAACCGGATAATTTCGGTGGTTGACCTGCGGCGTTTTGCCTTGCCGCTGTTCCCGATGTACAGTCCCTTGGGAGCTTTGTACTTGTCGGGATTGTCCTCACGGTCGCACAGGAAGGTAACGACATCGCGGGTTTGAATCGTATAGCGGCGGGTCTTTTTTCCGGAATCGTGGCAAGGCACAAGTCCCGAATCCAGAAGGTATTTTGCGTGACGCTTGCTGATGTGAGCAATGCGGTAGAACTGGTCTTTTGTCATGCTGTCCGGGTACTGTTCAAGAATTTTATAGCACTCCAACAGGGTCGTCATTTTTATCCATCCTTTGCTGCTTGGTTTTTCGTCAGCGGCAGAAGCAACATATTTCATGGATGGATGATAGTCTTCTGGAATCTCTCTCGCTCGTTCTCTCCAACGGGCGGGAAATCTCTCCTAATTCTCTCTTTTGGGCGGATTTTTCGCACTTTTTTCAAGTGGGTTCAAATCCGCATGAAGCCTAGATCTTTCGGACTTTGATGAAATTTTGAGCGTAATCTCGATGGTTTGTATCTTCCGGTAAAGTCGGATAACTTCCACTATGTTCCACTGAGTACTGCGAAGCGGGTAAAACTCGAAATCGTTTTGTCCTTAACCGGGCACGTGGGTTCGAATCCCACCATCTCCGCCAACAAAAGGCATCAGCTCAGGCTGGTGCCTTTTTTGCGGCTAGATGGTGCGGATGAGAACAGGGCGGTGATTTTCGATGTGCAGCACAAATCCATCAGCCTCCCAAAAGTGCCCATCCAACAGAACTTCGCCCTGAAATGTAATCCGGCGGAGCTTCTGTGCGGCGTCGGTCACCTCAACGGTGCAAAAGCGCTGCAAGTAGCTGCAAATAGCGGCGGCGTGGGAGACGACAAGGGCGTTCTGCCCCTCCGGGAGCGAATCCAGCAGTTCGTGGATGCAGTCTGCCATCCGGGCGCTGACCTCACGGAAGGACTCGCCGTCCGGATTTTTGAAGTCCGGGTCTTCGTATTGGCGTTTCCAGAACGAAGCGTCCTGCCCGGTCGTGTCGCCGGTGCGGCGCTCGGCAAGGCGGGTGTCCTGCCGGACAGGAAGCCCCAGCAGCTGTGCGGTCTGGAGCGCACGCAGCGAAGGGGACGACCAGACGAGCGAGACCGTGCGGAAAGTGTCGTTTTGAAAGACTGCGGCGGCCCGCTGAAGACCTTCGGCAGAAAGGCCGGGGTCGGGGCTGGAACCGCCGCGCTCCGGGATGGAATGGCGCAGGAGAAGAAGGGTTGTCATGAAAGCCTCCGATTAAAAAAGTGACTTCAGTATAGCAGATTCGGGAAAGCAGATGCAAGAAAACGAGCCGAAAGAACGACGGGGCCGATTCACTCCCCCTCAAAACGCAACCAAATTGCAAAAAATGTTACAATTTTCTCATGAAAAAAGAAGGCTGAATTTCTCCAGCCTTCAAAAAGCATGTATCAATGGTTGTAATTCAGGATCTTCTCAAGCGTATCCGCAAACTTGGCATCCTGCTCCTTCGTCCGCTTTGGGCTCCCCTTGGGGTGCTTTCCGGCACGGAGGAGCTTTTTGCTTTCATACCGTCGCAGCATGAGAGCGTCTATGTTGTCGGCGGTGTACTCCAAGCCGTTCTGATTCAGCACTCTGGCACACCGGGCAAGGCACATACTCGCCAATCCATAATCCTGTGTCACGACAATATCTCCCGGCTTTACTCGGTTGACCAACGCAAAGTCCACACTGTCAGCACCCTTGTCGAATACCAGCGTCTGCACACCCTCACGCTCGATCTGGTGCGAGGTGTCGCACAGGATGACGACCGGGATGCCGAACTGCTTTGCGATCTGCAAGGTCAGGTCAACAACAGGACAGCCATCTGCATCAATCAAAATGGTCATGTGTGTTCCTCCATCCCCCACCGAAAGGCTCTTGCGGTACGCAAATCGGCGTCTTTGAAATGCCCGCCGCTGTTCCATTCAAGCGTGCAGTCTGTGCCACGCTCTGCAAGTCGGCTGTGCAGGGTGCGGATATTATCACCTACTGTAGCCATGACGGTGTTTTTCGTGTGCTCTTCCTTGTCACCAAGGCTCAGATAAATGCGCTGTGCCTGAATGGGGTGCTGCTGTTCAAACTCCATCCATCCCGGAAACCATACGGAAGGCGAAGCGGCCGCAACACCGGAAAACAGAGCTGTCTGCGTGGATGCCCACAGCGCGAACAATCCGGCCAGCGAGTAGCCGCCCAGAATGATTTTGACGTTTTTCGGGAGAGGATACTGCTGCTTCAGTGACGGAATAATCTGCTCCGTCAGAAAGCGCAGGGTGTCCGCAGCCTTGCCGCCGAAACTCTCTTTGCCCCATACCGCAGGAGCTTCCCACGGAGAAAGTGCATCATTCCAGCTTTCCGCTGGGATGGCCGCAAACAGATACTTTCGGTTGCTTTGTGCAATAGCAGCCACTTCGTCATCCATGCTTTGCAGCTCGTGTTCGCCGGTCATTTGGAGCAGTAGGTATTCTGCATGAGCTTCGCCGTAAATGCGGCAAGGTCTGTTCCCGATTTGCATTGTCTGTGCAGTCACTGCGGTGTCCTCCCGAAAAAATTTTGATAAGCCCAGTATAGCAACTGAAAAATCATTTTGCAATTCAAAAGGCGTTCATCGTTGGTTTATTGCAGTTTCAGCTTACAACAAAAAATGAGATAGGCAACCCCTTTCGAGGAAGTCTATCTCATTTTTTATTTGGAGCCATTTTGCAACAGCCCCTTTTTTCATTGCATATTTTACTTTCCCGCCAGCAATACCGCCAGTACAGCCTTCTGGACGTGCAGTCGATTTTCTGCCTCGGTGAAGATCTCGTCGGCGTGGGCCTCGAAGACGGCGGTAGAGATCTCCTCGCCGCGGTGAGCGGGCAGGCAGTGGAGCACCATGCAGTCCGGCTTTGCGGCTTTCAGGAGGCCGCTGGTAAGCTGGAAGCCTGCAAAGTCCCGCAGGCGGCTCTCGCTCTCGGAGGTGCCGGGGGCGGCGGTATTCCAGACGGCCGTCACCACCACATCGGCGTCCTTGACGCCTTCGGCGGGGTCTTCCAGCAGGCGGAACGCACTGCCGTACTTATGGGCGAACATCAGCACATCTGCCGCCGGGCGGTAGCCGTGGGGGCAGACGCAGTCCACCTTCATGCCGGAGAGCAGGCCGCCCACGATGAGGCTGTTGGCCATATTGCTGCCGTCGCCGACGAAGCAGAGCTTCTGGCCCGCCAGCGCGCCCCGGCGCTCCCGGATGGTCATGAGGTCCGCCAGCACCTGACAGGGGTGAGCATAGTCCGTCAGACCGTTGATGACGGGGACACCCGCAAACTCAGCGAACTCTTCCAAATCGCGCTGGCGGTAGGTGCGCCAGACAACGCAGTCATAATAGCGGCCCAGCACCCGGGCGGTATCCTTGAGCGGCTCGCCGCGGCCGGACTGCAGCTCGGTGGCGGCATTCATGTAGTTGCCGAGGCCGCCCAGCTGGTAGACGCCCACCTCGAAGCTGGTGCGGGTACGGGTGGAGTTTTTCGAGAACATCAGCGCGACGCTCTTGCCCTTGAGCAGAGGTTCGGTGCCTCCGGCCTTCTGCTGCGCTTTCAGCTCATCGGCCACATCAAGGATGTGGGCCACCTCGTCAGGGGTGAGGTCGCCCATTTTCAGCAGATGCTTCATGCCTGCTCCTCCGTTTTGCTGGGGTCCATCTCCGCGAGGACGCTGCCCAGAATATCCAGCGCCATCTCCACATCGTGGGCGGTCAGAGTCAGCGGCGGCAGCAGGCGGAGGCGGGTCTTTGCGGTAAGCACCAGCAGGCCCTTTTTGCGGCAGGCGGCCAGCACGTCAGCGGCCTTGATGCCCTCGAGGAACTCGATGCCGACCATCAGGCCGATGCCCGAGAGGCTCCTGACGCGGGGCAGCTTTTCCAGACCGGTGCGCAGCTGGACGGCCCGCTCGTTGACGTTGGCGAGGAAGCTGGCGTCCATCCGGTCCACGACGACATTCGCACCGGCGCAGACCACCGGGTTTCCGCCGAACGTGGAGCCGTGGCTGCTGGGTCCCATACCGGCAGCGACTTTCTCATTCATCAGGACAGCGCCAATCGGCAGGCCGCCACCCAGACCCTTGGCCAGCGTGACGACGTCGGGCTGGAGGTTGTAGTGCTCGCAGCACAGGAAGGTGCCAGTGCGGCCCACGCCGGTCTGCACCTCGTCCACGATGAGGACGAGGTCTTTTTCGTCGCAGAGGGCGCGGACAGCCTGCACATACTCGGGGTCCAGCGCCACAACACCGCCCTCGCCCTGTACCAGTTCCAGCATGACAGCGCAGGTGTGGCGGTCCACCATCTCGGTCAGGGCGTCGATGTCGCCGGCCTTGACGTACTGGAAGCCCTCGTTGAAGGGGCCGAAGTAGTTGTGGAACACGCCCTGTCCGGTGGCGGTCAGGGTAGCAATGGTACGGCCATGGAAGCTGTTGACCAGCGTGATGACGTTGTAGCGGTCAGCACCGTATTTGTCGAAGCTGTACTTGCGGGCGGCCTTGATGGCACCCTCATTGGCCTCTGCGCCCGAGTTGCCGAAGAACACCCGGCTCATGCCGGTGCGCTTGCAGAGCTTTTTGGCCAGCTTGCCGCAGGGGGCGGTATAGTAGAGGTTGGAGGTGTGCTGCAGCTTGTGTGCCTGCCCGGAGACGGCCTCGGCCCAGGTCATATCGCAGTAGCCCAGGCTGTTGACGCCGATGCCGCTGGTGAAGTCGAGGTACTTCTGCCCCTCGGGGCCTTCGGCATAGAGGCCGTGGCCCTTCTCGAGGACGATGGGGTTGCGTGCGTAGGTATGCAGGACATACTCGTTGTCCCTCTTGATGACTTTTTCGGAATCCATATTCTTTACCTCCTGACGGTGGAGCCACATACTTTCCCTCTTTGCCAAAGGCTCCCCTACAAGGGGAGCTGGCGCGAAGCGCCTGAGAGGTTGTACGAAGGAGAGCCTAGCCGTGAGCCGCAGCGGGGCTAAACCTCTCCGTCACGGCTGGCGCCGTGCCACCTCCCCTATCGAGGGGAGGCCTTGGCATATCGGAAAGTGTTCTTATCCATTATTATAGGGCACTCCGGCGCATCACGCAACCCTTATTCGTGATGGCTGCGACGATAGAAGCGGGTACCGGAGCCACGGTCGGAGAACAGCTCCAGCAGGATGGAGTGCGGCACGCGGCCATCAATGATGACAGCCTCGTGGACACCCTGATAGATCGCATCGGCCATTCCGCCGATCTTGGGGATCATGCCGCCCGCGATGATACCGGCGGACTTGTAGCCCTCGATCTCGGAGACCTCCACCTCGGGGATGAGGGTGGATTCATCTTCCTTATCCCGCAGCAGACCCGCAATGTCGGTCATGGAGACGAGCTTTTCGGCCTTGAGCGCGATAGCGATCTGTGCGGCGGCGGTGTCAGCGTTGACGTTATACGCCTGGCCCAGGTCGTCCATGCCCACCGTTGCAATAACGGGGATATAGCCGCTGTCCAGCAGGCTGGAGATCAGCGTTGGGTCCACGTGGACGATCTCTCCCACATGGCCCAGCTGAGGGTCAAGCTCGGTGCAGCGGAGCATCTGGCCGTCCATGCCGCAGAGGCCGACGCCGCGGCCCCGCAGCTTTGCCACGAGGTCTTTGTTCACCTTACCGGCCAGCACCTGCTGGACGATCTCCATTGTGGCGTCGTCGGTGACGCGCAGGCCGCCCGCAAAGCGGCTCTCGACGCCCACTTTTTTGAGCATCTCATTGATGGCAGGGCCGCCGCCGTGTACCAGGACCACCCGCACGCCCAGCAGGGTCAGGGTGACAAGGTCGTTCATGACCGCGTTTTTCAGCGTCTCGTTGATCATGGCGTTGCCGCCGTATTTGATGACCATGGTCTTGCCGTGGTACTTCTGGATATAAGGGGTCGCCTCCGAGAAAAGGAGGGCCATTTCTTCGTTTTTCATTGCTGTTCTCCTTCTCAGGTGCGGTAGTCGCCGTTGATCTTCACATAGTCATAGGTCAGATCGCAGCCCCATGCTTTTGCGGAAGCATCGCCGGTCCCCATATCCACCTTGACCAGAATATCGTGCTCGGCCAGGACCTTTGCGGCCTCGTCCTCGCTGTAGGGGTGGTAGGCGGCGTTCTCGCAGACGTAGACCTCACCGGCGGCGCTGGACAGCCAGACGCAGACCTTATCGATCGAGAAGTCACCGGGGGTGTAGCCGATGGCGCAGAGGATGCGGCCCCAGTTGGCGTCGCGGCCAAAGACAGCGGCCTTGAAGAGGTTGGAGCAGACCACGCTGCGGCTGACGGCGCGGGCCGTCTTGAGGTCGGGGGCGTGGGTGACTTCGCAGGTGATGAGGTGGGTCGCGCCCTCGCCGTCACCGGCGTGCTCCGCACACATATGCTCGGCGATGGCGGTCAGTGCGGCCACAAAGGCGTCGTAGTCGGCGTTCTCCTCGGTGATCTCCGGGTTGCCCGCAAGGCCGGAGGCCATGATGATCAGGGTATCGTTGGTGGAAGTGTCCAAATCGACGCTCATCTGGTTGTAGGTCCCGGGGACGACGGTCTTGAGGGCCTTTTCCAGCAGGGCGGGGGAGACGGCGGCGTCGGTGGTGTAGAATGCCAGCATGGTGGCCATGTTGGGGGCGATCATGCCGCTGCCCTTGCCGATAGCGCCCACCGTGCAGGTCTTGCCGCCCAGCTCAAACTGGATGGCATATTCCTTCTTGTGGGTGTCGGTGGTCATGATGGCCGTCGCCGCGTCGGCGCTGCCCTGTGCGTCAGCCGCCAGCTTGGCGGCGGCGGCAGGGATGCCACGGGCAAACGGGTCGATGACCATCGGCTGGCCGATAACGCCGGTAGAAGCGGGCAGGACATCCTTTGCGTCGATGTTCAGCGCCTTGCCCACCAGCTCACAGCATTCCTCCGCCAGTGCCACGCCGTTGGCGGCGCAGGTGTTGGCGTTGCCGCTGTTGACCACGATGGCCTGTGCATAGCCGTCCGTCAGGTGGGCGCGGTCTACCTTGATGGGTGCGCCGCAGACCTTGTTGGTGGTGTAAACACCGGCGGCGGCGCAGCGGACGTCGGCCTTGATGAGCGCCAGATCGTACTTTTCACTGTGATTTGCCCGGATGCCGCAATGGACACCGGCTGCTGCAAAACCCTTGGGCGCGCAGATGCCGCCCTCGACTTCTTGATACTGCATCTGAAAATCCCCCTAATTTCAAACCTCTCTGGCAGCGCGCCAGCGCTGACGGAGAGGTTACTCTAATCCTTCCCTCTCGTTCATTCCCAGCATCAGATTCATGCACTGGATGGCTGCGCCGGAAGAGCCTTTGCCTAGATTGTCAAACAGGGACACCAGCATCATCTGGTCGCCCGCTGCGTTGACGGTCATGTACAACTCCATCCTGTCGCTTCCGGACAGGGCGTTGGAGTACAGACCATTCTCGGGAAGCGGCTCGTTGAGGGCGTGGACGGAAATGGTCGCGCCCTCCTTGTAATAGTCCGCAATGCCTGCGGCCACCGCCTCGGCGCTGGTGCCAGCCAGCTTGAGGTCCAGCGGAACGAGGACCTGCATCCCGCTGTAATAATCGCACACCACCGGCACAAAGGCAGGGGTGTGGGCGAGGCCGCTGATCTTCTGCATCTCGGGCAGATGCTTATGGGCGAGGCCCAGACCGTAGCTCTTGGGCGCATCCAGCTTGCTGTGAGCCGGACGGTCGGCGCTCTCGTACTCGGCGATCATCTTCTTGCCGCCGCCGGAGTAGCCCGAAATGCCGGTACAGCTGAACGGATAGTCCGCCGGGGCCAGCCCCAGCTCCACCAGAGGCCGCGCGATGCTGATAAAGCCGCTGGCATAGCAGCCGGGGACCGCCACACGATACGAATTTTTGATCTTCTCTTTCTGCCCCTTCAGCTCCGGGAAGCCGTAGTCCCAGGCCGCGTCGGTGCGGAAGGCCGTGGAGGTATCCAGCACCCTGACGTCCGGGCGGAGCAGAGGCATGACCTCTTTGGAGGCCGCATCGGGCAGGCAGAGGAAGGCGAGGTCGGCGGAATTGATGACCTTCGCCCGCTCGTTCACATCCTTGCGGCCCTCAGCCGAGATGCTCAGCAGCTCGATGTCAGGCCGGGCGGCCAGACGGTCGGCAATGCGCAGACCGGTGGTGCCGGAAGAACCGTCGATAAAGACTTTTACGCTCATGCGTTTGCCGCCTCCCATGCGCCGAGCTGGGCGCTTGCCAGCTCGATCTGCTTCTTGACGCTGGCCTCGCTGGGACCGCCGTAGCTGGTGCGGCCCTCACAGCACTTGATGAGGTCGATGGCGTCGTAGATGTCGTTTTCGAACAGAGCGCTGTAGCCCTTGAACTCATCGAGGGTCAGCTCTTCGAGGGTCTTATCCTTGCTGATGCAGTCGGAGACCATGCAGCCGGTGAGCTTGTAGGCGTCGCGGAAGGGCATTCCCTTCTTGGTCAGATAGTCGGCGCAGTCGGTGGCGTTGATGAAGCCCTTGGCAGCGGCCCGGCGCATATTGGCGGGCAGGGTCTTCATGGTATCCAGCATCGGGGTCACGGTCTTGAGGCAGAGCTCCAGCGTATCGACGGCGTCGAAGACGGCCTCCTTGTCCTCCTGCATATCCTTGTTGTAGGCGAGAGGGATGCCCTTCATCATGACCAGCAGGGTGTTCAGATCGCCGTAGACGCGGCCCGTCTTGCCGCGGATGAGCTCGGTGACGTCAGGGTTCTTCTTCTGGGGCATGATGGACGAGCCGGTGGTGAAGGCGTCGTCCAGCTCGATGAACTTGAACTCCCAGCTGCACCAGAGGATGATCTCTTCGGACAGGCGGGACAGGTGCATCATGCAGATGGAGATGGCGTTTGCCAGCTCGATGCAGAAGTCACGGTCGGACACACCGTCAAGGCTGTTGGGGCAGGGTGCCGCGAAGCCCAGCTTCTCGGCGGTGAACTGACGGTCCAGCGGGTAGGTCGTACCGGCCAGAGCGCCGGAGCCCAGCGGACACTGGGCGTCCATCCGGGCGGTGGCGTCCTCGAAGCGCTGCAGATCGCGCAGCAGCATCCATGCATAGGCCATCAGGGCGTGGCCGAAGGTGATGGGCTGGGCGCGCTGCAGGTGGGTGTAACCGGGCATGACGGCGGTGGTGTTCTCGGCGGCCTTCCTGCAGATGACCTTGACCAGCTCCACGATGTAAGCCTGCAGGGTGTGGCTGTAGTCCCGCAGAGTCAGGCGGATGTCCAGCGCCACCTGATCATTCCGGCTGCGGCCGGTGTGCAGGCGTTTGCCGGCGTCGCCGATGCGGGCGGTGAGGGTCTGCTCCACGAAGGTATGGACGTCCTCGGCGTTGGGGTCGATGGTGAGGGTGCCGGAGGCCAGGTCATCCGCGATGGAGGCCAGACCGCTCAGAATATCCTCGCAGTCCTTCTCGGAGATGATGCCCTGCTTTGCCAGCATGGCGGCGTGGACGCCGCTGCCGCGCATATCCTGCGCGATCATCCGCTGGTCGAAGCGGATGGAAGAGTTGAAGTCGTTGACGCGGGAATCGACCGCCTTGGAGAAACGGCCCTTCCAAAGTTGTTCTGCCATTGTTAAATCCCTTTATCTGAAAAAGTGTCTGAATTTCGAGTGCAAGGCCCAGCATTTTATGCATCGTCGAGCCTTTTTGTCCAGCTCAGACCTCACCGGTACGCCAGTGGCTCCCACTCTGGGGGAGCTGGCGAGCGAAGCGAGACTGAGAGGGCTAGAAACGGCAAAGCCGCCGCAGGGGAAAAAAGCTCCCGCGGCGGTGCCGCCAGCAATGATGCCGGTAATTTGAGCCTTCAGCGTGAAAGTGTAAAAAACACACCAAAGGGGATGGTAAGCAGGTTATTCCTTGACCTCGGGCCAGTTCTTGGACAGCTTTGCGCGCTCCTTGATGGACAGGCCGAACAGGTTGATGAAGCCGGCAGCATCGGACTGGTCATAGTCCTTATCCACGCCGAAGGAGGCAGTCTGCTCGTCGTACAGGGTGTACGGAGAGGTGACGCCGGCGTTGATCATGTTGCCCTTGTAGAGCTTCAGCTTGACGTCGCCGGTGACGGTCTTCTCGAGGCTGTCGGCGAAGGCATCCAGCGCCTCACGCAGCGGGGTGAACCACTGGCCGTTGTAGACGATGTCGGCGTACTTCTGAGCCAGCTGAGCCTTGAAGTGTGCGCTCTCCTTGTCCAGCGTGATGGTCTCCAGAACATTGATGGCCTTGTACAGGATAGCACCGCCGGGAGTCTCGTACACGCCACGGCTCTTCATGCCCACCAGACGGTTCTCGACGATGTCCAGCAGGCCGATGCCGTTCTCGCCGCCCACCTTGTTCAGGTACTCGACCAGCTCGACAGCGCCCATCTCCTTGCCGTCAACGGCGGTGGGGATGCCCTTCTCGAAGTGGAGGGTGATGTAGGTCGGGGTGTCGGGTGCCTGCTCGGGGGAAACGCCCAGCTCGAGGAAGCCGGGCTTATTGTACTGCGGCTCGTTGGCGGGGTTCTCGAGGTCGAGGCCCTCATGGCTCAGGTGCCACAGGTTCTTATCCTTGGAGTAGTTGGTCTCACGGTTGATCTTCAGGGGGATGTTGTGTGCCTCGGCGTAGTCGATCTCCTCGTCACGGCTCTCGATGTCCCACTCACGCCAGGGAGCGATGATGGCCATATCGGGGCAGAGGGCCTTCAGGGTCAGCTCGAAACGCACCTGGTCGTTGCCCTTGCCGGTGCAGCCGTGGCAGATGGCGTCTGCGCCCTCCTTGATGGCGATGTCGGCCAGAGCCTTTGCGATGCAGGGACGTGCGAAGCTGGTGCCCAGCAGGTAGTCCTCATACTTTGCGCCGAACTTCAGGGTGGGGAAGATGTAGTTCTCGACGAAGTCCTTCTTCAGGTCGAGGACGTACAGCTTGGAAGCGCCGGTGGCCTTGGCCTTCTCTTCCAGACCGTCCAGCTCAGTACCCTGACCCACGTCGCCGGAGACAGCGATGACTTCGCAGTTGTTGTAGTTCTCCTTCAGCCAGGGAATGATGATGGAGGTATCCAGACCGCCAGAGTAAGCCAGAACAACCTTCTTAATATCTTCCTTTTTCATGATGATCGCTCCTTTGTATAATACACTTTTTACACTTTTGTTTTCCGCCCGGGCATCCCTCCCGGGGCGCTCGAGGCCTTGTCTTTCTGAGTACGCTTTTATTATACGCCAAGCGGTTTTTCCGTCAATGCAGAAAACCGCCAAACCTTGTGCAGATTTGGCGGTCCTTTTCTGTTATTTTGTATGTTTATGCATTATTTTCTAAATATATACAAATTTTATGCATTCTTAGTTTGTATATGCATGGCTGTATACAGTCCAGTTTATGCATTCTGTCCGCCGTCGGCACGGGGTTGACGGCCCAGTTCCGGCAGGGCGCGGCGTTCGTGTTTTTATTCTTTTTCAGCCGTCCACCCGGCGCAGAGGGCCTCTTTCTGGGCCTTCGTCAGCTTTTTGAGGGCAATTTCCCGCCGGAGGGCGGCGGACTTGTCCGCACACGCTTCCAGGTAAGCAAAGCCCAGCGCGGTATGGGTGCGGGTATACTTTGCGCCTTTGCCGCTCTGGTGGGCCTTGAGGCGGGCTTCCGGGTCGTTCGTCCAGCCGGTATAGAGCTGGCCGCCCGCGCAGCGCACCATGTAGACGTAAGCTGTCTTTTCCGGCTTCTCAGATGCGGCCATTGTTCTTCAGCACCTGACGGCAGGCGGCGAGGGCCGTCTCCTTGTCCTTGGCCGTGATAAGGAAGCGGCTGGCGTGGCAGAAGCTGATGCCCTCGATGCCGCTTTTCTGCTCGATGACCTCCTGCGGCTGGCCGGCCCAGCTCTGGGGGAAGGGGAGCTTGGGCTTTTTGGTCTTGTGGTCGGTGACGCACTGGGCGCTCCAGCCGCCCCGCTGGCTGGGGTAGATGACGAAAAGGGCGTCGGTCTTGTACAGCCCGTTCTTCCAGGGCAGATAGCAGGGCAGCACCACGATGCCGTCGCGGGAGTTTTTGTATGCCTGCTGGACCTTCTCGTCGGCGCGGTTGACGGCGTTGGCGCTCTCGATCTGGTTCTCCAGGATCTGCTTTGCCACAGCCACGGCCTTGAAGAAGCAGGCGTCCTGGTCCTCTTTCGAGTCCCACACGGGGTTGAAGAAGCCGATGGCGTCGCAGAGGCTGTTCTGCTCGCCGGTATTGTCATTCAGATCGAGGGGCTGGATGAAGTTCTCATCAATGAGCCGGGCCTGACGCTCGCCTACAAGGCCGGGGCCGAGCACCCGCCACAGCAGGCCGAAGGCCGCGTAAGGGATGCCGTTGGGGCGGGTCTCGCGGGGCTCCTGATGGTGGTCGAACATGCCAAAGCCGATGTCATACACGATGCCGTCGAAGTCATCCGGCACCACGAAGCCGCGGGTTATTTTTATATCCGGGCGGAGGATCTGGAGCAGGGCAGTGGCGAACACGTCGTCGGCGTGGAACTTGCCTGCGTGGGTAAAGCCGTTTGCGGGTATTTTCATAGGGGTTCTCCTCATTCTCTCATGCATTCTGTTGCACACAGTATAGCACATTCCCGAGCGGCGGACAACAAAAAGGAGCCGCCGCATGACGCAGCAGCTCCCATATTCTACAGAAAAATTTCTCAGTGGCTGGCCTGTGCCGCTTCAAACTCTGCCTGCGTCAGGATCTGATAATCCGCAGGGATGTTGAAGAGATTCTGGTCCACAGTGGTGCTCGTGACGCGGTACTCCACGATGGTGCGGCCCTCGGCAGCATCGGTAACGACATACTTGAGGTCATCGCCGACCAGGCAGTAGGAAACGGTAGCCGTCTGGCCGTTGGCATCGGTGACCGTGTAGGACAGGGCCTCGCAGTCCTGACCGTTCACATTCACGGTGGTCACGGTGCAGGGGATCTCCTGTGCTTCGCCTTTGTCAGCGGAGACTGCCTCGCTTACGCTCACAGTGGGTACTTCGCCCTTGACGGCCATCCTGGATGCATCGTCCACCAGATAGCCCTGACCGTCTTTCAGGATATAGACCAGACTGCCGGCGTCGCCCATATCCATCTTGATATAGGCGTTGCCGTTGCTGCGGGCTGCGATCATGGTCTGGGTGGTGCCATCGGGGGCAGTGGTGACGATCTCCTGATACAGCTCTGCGCCGGTGCGCTGCGCGAGCGCGTTGTTGACGCGGGTCTCAACGGAGTCGCCGGGAGCCGCCATGCACACCGGCATCAGCACGGCGGCCATCACCGCAGCCACCAGCAGAGAAATAAGTTTCTGATACAGCTTCATAGAAAATTCTCCTGTCTTTCAGCTCATTTTGCAAAGGCGTTTTCCTCTTTTGCATTTGCATTATCTTACAACTTTTTCCGGGGCGCTGTCAATCATCACATTTGCCCTCATGTCAAAAAACAGCCGCAGAGGCGTTTATTTCTCTCTGCGGCTGCGGTTTGTAAAGTTTTTGTGGAAATCACTTCCGGCCCTTGCGGCTGGTCTTGGTGACGGCGCGGGTGGGGATCTTTGTCACAGCAGTGGTGGGCTTGACCGCCGAGCTGAGGTCAGGCTTCGGGGTCAGGGCCTTGGTGGTGGGCTCGCCCAGCGCCAGCACCTGGGAAAGCGCGGCCTGTGCGGCGGCAGCATCGCCGTCGGTGACGGCCAGAACATCGGAGTAGAACTGCTCCATCTCCTCGCGGGTGGAGAAGGTGGCGACGTACATCTGGTTGCCCATCGCGCCGGAGAGGGCGTCGGGGATGCGGTCCACCATCTTGATGTTCTTCTGGTACTTCTGCATGATCTGCTCATGGCTGTACACGAAGTTCTTGCCGTCGCGGCGGCCGGCGAAGGGGCAGTAGTAGTGCTCGCCCACGGGCATATCGGTGCCGCCGAAGGCGATCATGTCGGCCCAGATCTTATAGACGTTGGTGGAGCGGGCGAAGTTTATCATATCGGGGGTGAAGCCGCCGCAGGGGCGCATATTGACTTCGAGGGCCACGATCTGGCCCTTTTCGCCCATGCTGGCCTGGTTCTCGGTCATCCGGAAGAACTCGAAGTGGACAAAGCGGCTCTTGACGCCGAAGCTCTTGACGACGGCACGGCCTGCGGCGCGGGTGTCCTCGGGCAGGTCCTTGATGATGTAGTAGATGGAGTTGTCGTTGTCGTTCACGATGTCCATGATGGACATGGGACTGACGTTTCCGGCCTCAAAGATAGGGTTGCCGGAGGCGTCGATGATGGCGTCGTAGCTGTTGACCTCGGCGCGGACGAACTCCTCCATGATGTAGGAGACGTCCGGGTGATTCTCGGCCTTGCGGGCGAGGAAGGTCTTCAGCTCTTCGTCATTGGACAGCTTGTGGGTATCGGAAGCGCCCACGCCGTTGTCGGGCTTGACCACCACGGGGTATCCCACCTGCTTGATGAAAGCCTTGCAGCCGTTGAGATCGTCCACCATGTGGTAGCGGGCGGTGGCGATGCCGGCCTTCCGGTAGTACTCCTTCATCTTGCTCTTGTACTTGATGCGGGGCATATCCTCGGTCTGGAAGCCGGAGGTGATGTGGAAGTCGGTGCGCAGGGCGGCGTCCCGCTCCAGCCAGTATTCGTTGTTGGACTCCAGCCAGTCGATGCGGCCATACTTGAAGATGAAGAAGGCCACAGCGCGGTAGACCTCGTCGTAATTCTCGAGGCTGCCGACCTTGTAGTACTCGTTCAGGCTGTCCTTCAGCTCCGGCTTCAGCTCATCGTAGGGCTGGTCGCCGATGCCCAGCACGTTCATTCCGTCGTTCTTCAGCTCCCGGCAGAACTGCCAGTAGTTCGTCGGGAAGTTGGGGGAGATAAAAATAAAATTCTGCATAATTTCGCGTCTTCTTTCCTTGAATATCCTCTATTTGCTGCCTCCCGCAAAGAGACACTTCAAAAGCCTCTCCCTTTGGGAGAGGTGTCACCGCAGGTGACGGAGAGGGCAAGCCCGGTAAAACAGCGCCGCCGCACAGCGATAAGCAGGCCCTTTGTCAGAGCGAAACTATCACCGTCTCCATATTTTCCGGTCAGCGTCCTTGCCCTCTCAGGCGCTCACGCGCCAGCTCTCCCAAGGGGAGAGCCTTTCGTCACCCCAAAATATACGGCATGTAATAAACCGTCTGCTTATACCACCAATCCCAGTCGTGCTTGACGTCGCGGCCCCACAGATCCACCCAGACAGGGATGTTCTTTGCCTCAAAGATGCGCTTGAGCATCCAGGTGGTGTCGGGCTGCTCCCACGCGCCCTGACCGCAGCAGATGACAGCCTTCTGGTTCCGGTACAGCTCCATATAGGGGTGATCCTCCGGGAAGTTGCGCATATAGTCCACGGGAGAGTTCATATACACCAGCTCATCCATGTAGTCGCCGAAGCCGTAGTGGGCGGTGTAGATGCCGCTGAGGGCCAGACAGCCGCAGAAGATGTCGGGCCGGCGGAGGTAAAGGTTGACCGCATGGGTCGCGCCGAGGCTGCAGCCGAAGGCGATGACGCCGGGCAGGTCATCCCAGCCGTTGCGCTCCTTGGACAGATAGCGCAGCTTGGGGACAGCCTCATCCACGATATAATGCAGCCACTGCTCATACCGGCGGATGCGCCAGTAGGGGTCGCCATTGGTGTCCGACCAGGTCTCCTTGTCCAGCGTGTCGATGGACATGACCATGAGCTGGCCCGACTCGATCCAGGGTGCAAGGGTGTCGGCCATGTGGAAGTCCTCAAAGTCGAAGAAGCGGCCGTCCTGACAGGGGATGTACAGCATGGGCCGTCCCCCGTGTCCGTAGACTTTGCACTCCATCTCCCGGCCCAGCGCCGGGCTGTATTCCTTGAAATACTGCATCTCCATATGCTTTCCTCCTCCGTTTGGTTCAATCAAGCTCGTACATCAGGGTGTGGAACACAAAGGGCAGCTGCTTTTCCCAGCTGGCTTCGCTGTGGTTTCCGCCCGGCACGACGCAGGCCGTCAGGTTGATGCCCCGGGCAAAGATCCTGCTGCACATCTCGCCGAAGCCCTTCCGCATCCCGTCGTGGTTGCCCATCTCTTTGGAGCCGTAATCCATGTAGAGCACGGTACCCGGGGCCAGCTTGCAGCGGCCCACCAGCGCCGTCAGCGCCTCCGGAGCCACCCACAGTGAGGGCGAGAGCGCCGCCGCACGGCCAAACACATCGCTGTACTCCAAAAGAGCGTACAGGCTCATGAGGCCGCCCATGGAGCTACCGCCGATGAAGGTATGAGCCCGGTCGGGCTGGGTGCGGTAGTTGGCGTCGATGCAGGGCTTGAACTCGTGGACGAACCAGTTCAGGGTGTCCTTGCCTTTGCCGTCGAAGTGGCCGTACTGCTTATCGTCGAAGCGGTAGGGCGAATACTCCACCAGACGCTCATTATTAGCACCGGCGTTGCACTCCACCGCCGCCACGATGAGGGGCGTATCGGTGTAGTCCAGATAATCCGCCATGCCCCAGCTCTTGCCGTAGGTGGCGTCCTCGTCGAAAAACACGTTCTGCCCGTCGAACATATACAGCACCGGATACCGCCGGTCCGGGTCAGCCTCGTACATGGTGGGCAGATAGACATAGGCCCGGCGCTCTTCTTCGCCGCCCACAGCGGGGTAGCGGATGCTCCACTTCTTTATCATCTTCTCATTCCCTCTCGTTTTTCAGGTGTACTTTAAGTGTATCACCCGCGGCAGAGAATTGCAATCCGCACCGGATACAGCAAACGCCGCCGGGCGTACAGCCGGGCGGCGTTCATAAGCCTTTCGGCTCTTAGTACTTTTTCTCCACAGGGACGATCCAGCCCTTGGTATCGGGGATCTTGCCCCACTGCATCCCGGTCATGGTGTCATAGAGCTTCTGGGTGACAGGGCCGATGCTGCCGTCGCCGATGTAGGCGTGCTCGCCCTTCCAGACCAGCTCCTTGACGGGGGAGACGACAGCGGCGGTGCCGGTGCCGAAGACCTCTTCCAGCTTGCCGTCGCGGGCAGCCTGCATGATGTCGGCGATGGCCAGCTTGCCCTCGACGACCTCATAGCCCCAGTCCTTCAGCAGCTCGATGCAGCTGCGGCGGGTGACGCCGGGCAGGACGGTGCCGACGGTGGCGGCGGTGTAGACCTTGCCGTCGATCTTGAACATGATGTTCATGCTGCCGACTTCCTCGACGTACTTCTTCTCGACGCCGTCCAGCCACAGCACCTGAGCGTAGCCCTGCTCCTCAGCCAGCTCGCCGGCCTTGATGGAAGCAGCGTAATTGCCGCCGCACTTGGTAAAGCCGGTCAGACCGGGAGCGGCACGGATGTACTCGTCTTCGACATAGATGCGCACGGGGTTGATGCCCTCGGCGTAGTAAGCGCCCGACGGAGCGCAGATGATGCAGAAGATGTAGTGCTTGGAAGCGTGGACGCCCAGACCCACATCGTTTGCGAACACGAAGGGACGGATGTACAGGGAAGCGCCGTCAGAGTGAGGCACCCAGTCACGGTCCACATCCACCAGAGCCTCGACGGCCTGGATGTAATCCTCAACAGGGATCTTGGGGATGCACAGACGGTCAGCAGAGTCCTGCATACGCTTTGCGTTGCACTCGGGGCGGAACAGCTGGATGGTGTCATCCGCAGTGCGGTAAGCCTTCATGCCCTCGAAGATCTCCTGTGCATAGTGGAACACGACCGTAGCGGGGTCCAGCTGGAAGGGTGCGTAGGGGACGATGCGGGCGTCATGCCAGCCCTCGCCCTCGGTGTAGTCCATAACGAACATATGGTCGGTGAACTTCTTGCCAAAACCCAGCTTAGACTCGTCCTGCGGCTTTTCCTTCGGGCAGGTAGTACGAGTGATCTTGATGTCCAACATGATAAATTTCCCTCTTTTCTGGTCTCACACAGCGCCGCGCGGGCTGCACGCCCTGCGCCAAATATGCCGAATGTTGTTTTCTATTATAATGCCGTGAAACGGATTTGCAAGCAACCGAAAAATGTTTCATCTTTGGGGCAGTCAAGTTGCCACAAATTATGACCTTATCGGTGTTCAAAAGCGGAAAAACATGATACAATAGAGTATATATGCGGATTTTTCGCCGAAAGGAGCTTGCGTTATGATACAGGGTGTTATTTTTGATATGGACGGGCTGATGTTCGACAGCGAGCGCGTCTGGAGCATCTGCTGGGAGCCGGCACTGGCAAAATTCGGCCTGCCCTGCAAGGACGGCCTCTCGCAGGCTGCCCGCGGCACCACCAAGGCCGGCAGCTGCGACGTGCTGCGGCGCTTCTACGGCGAGGACTGCCCCGCCATGGGCATCGTGGAGGAGCTGTACCGGCTGGCCTATGAGGCCTTCAACAAGCCTGTCCCCAAAATGCCCGGCCTCGACGAGCTTCTGGCCTGGCTGGACGAACATCACATCCCCATGGCGGTGGCGTCTTCCAGCCCCATGACCGTCATCGAGGGACATCTGGAACACTGGGGCCTCGGCCATTACTTTAAGGCCGTCATCTCGGGCGAGCAGCTGACACGCTCCAAGCCCGCGCCGGACATCTTCCTGCTGGCGGCACAGAAGCTCGGCACCGAGCCTGCAAAGACGATGGTGCTCGAGGACAGCTACAACGGCGTCCGGGCCGGCGCGGCAGGGGGCTTTGTCACCGTGATGGTCCCCGACCTCTCGCCCGCCACCGACGAGATGCGCAGGATCTACGCCTGCGAGTGTGCTTCGCTCCACGAGGTGCGCAGAAAGCTCGAAGACGGAGAACTATGAGCCGCGGCAGACCCGCACCACTTGTGAAATTTCAACATATCATCTAACAAATATCAATAAACCCCGTCATAACCCGGCTTGCTCTCTCAGCCGTTCCCAAACTTGAGGCGCTCTCTGAAATACATTATAATAGTGGGGAAACGGCTGATTTCCTGCGCTATGAATGGAGTTTCCATCATGAAGAATGATCCTTCCCGGTTCGGGCATATCATCCAGCTTTTCACCGTCCTTCTCACAGCCATCCTTATCAGCCTGTTTTTCGCTGTCCTCGTGCTGGTGGGCAAGATACAGGGTACGGCCCGGGTCGTCAACTACGCCGGCCTCGTGCGCGGCAAGACCCAGCTCATCGTCAAGCTCGAAATTTCCGGCACGCCGGAGGATGCTCTCCTCGGCGATATGGCCTCCTACATCGAAGGCCTCCGCTTCGGCAGCAGCGAGCTGGACCTGGTGCGGCTGGACGACGCGGATTTTCAGGCCAAGATGACCGCTCTTTCCAGCGAATTCGACGACCTGAGGAACGAGCTCATCCTTGTCCGTCAGCGCGGCTACACCGAGACAGCCATCATCGCCAAGAGCGAGCATTTCTTCCAGACCTGCGACGAGGCCACCCACCTGGCCGAGGTCTACTCCCAGAAGCGGGCCACGGCCCTCGACTTTCTGGAAAAAGTCATCCTCGCGGACATCGTGGGGCTGCTGCTTTTGTTCGGTTATCAGATCTTCAAGGCCCTGCGGTACGTGGCCATGAACCGCATTCTGCAGTGCAAAGTCTACCTCGATGAGGCCACCGGCCTGCCCAACAAGAACAAGTGCGAAGAGCTTCTGGACGCGCCCGACCCGCCGGACGGGAACACGGCGCTCTGCGTCTTTGACCTCAACAACCTGCGCACCATCAACAATACCATCGGCCACGACAAGGGCGACGAATACATCCGCTCCTTTGCCGAACAGCTGCGTCTGGCCGTGCCGTCCCAGCACTTCGTGGGCCGCGACGGCGGCGACGAGTTCATCGCTATCCTCTACGGCGTGGACTGGGACGGCGCACAGGATGTGCTGCGCAGCATCCGGGCGCAGACGGCAGAGTATTCCCGCCAGCACCCCGAGATGCCCCTGAGCTATGCGGCAGGCTGCGCCATCGCCAGCGACTTCGAGGGCAGCACCCTGCGGGAGCTGTTCCGCCACGCCGACAAGAATATGTATGTGGACAAAAACCGTGCAAATCGCGAGGAGGCCGAGGCCCGGAAGCTGCAGGACCAGCAGCTTCTGCATTGGGTCAACGCCCATGGGTATCAGTTCTCGAACTGCCTCTACTGCGACGCCCTGCTGGACCAGTACCGCGTCCTGCGCACCTCATCGGGCTTCTTCCTTGCTGACAACGGCAGCTATTCGGGTGCAGTGGAGCAGATCGTGGACGAGTACGCCGCCTCCGCCGCCCGCAAGACGATGCGGGAAGCGCTGCAGCTGAGCACGCTGTCTGCCGCCCTCAGTGCCGAGCACCCCAAGCAGGAGCTTGAGCTGGATTTTGAGACCGACGGCGTGACCCGGCGCGGGCGGCTGACCCTCCTGTTCTGCGACGCCGACCTCCATGGGCGGCTGCACCACTTCCTCGTGGGCTTCGAGTATTTCCGGGACAAGAGCACCGCCTTCGACGAGCGCCAGCCCCTGACCCAGTATTACGAGCAGATGAAGCACTCCCTGCTGGAAAACGACAACTATGTGGAGGCCCTCATCGACGCAAACGACGCCCTGTTCACTGTGGACCTGACCCACGGCCAGCTCGAGCAGATCTTCTACCGGACTACCGCGCTGCGGCAGTTCGATCTGCAGATGACGCTGCCCTGCTCCTACGACGACTACTGCGCCCAGCGCCGTCACTTCGTCACTCCTGAGACGCTGGAAAACTACCGCATCGTGGACACGGCGTCAAAACTGCTGGAGCGCTTCCACTCGGGCTTCAAGTACGTGACGGTGGAGTACCGGGAGCAGACCTCCTGCGGCGAGCCGATCTGGCTCCAGAAGACCGTCCTCATGGCGCAGGATACCGTCTTTGATGCGGCCTCCGGGCGGGAGATGCCGGTCATCCACGGTATCATCCTCTTCCGGGACACCTCCATCTTCCATGCACAGGAGCAGGCCGAGAATCAGCGCCTGCAGGAAGCTTTTGAAGAAGCCGACTCGGCCAGCAGGGCCAAGACCGCCTTCATGAACCGGATGAGCCACGACATCCGCACCCCCATCAACGGCATTCTCGGTATGCTGGACATCCTCCGCTCCAACCGGGACGATGCCCGGAAGGTGGACAGCTGCCTTGATAAAATAGACCTCTCCGCCCACCATCTTCTGGCACTGGTCAACGATGTGCTGGACATGAGCAAACTGGAAGCCGGGCAGATGGTGATGGAGCAGGAGCCCTTTGACATCGAGGTGCTGATGCACGACGTCTCGTCGCTGGTGGAGGCACAGATAGAAAAGGACGGCCTGACCCACCGCCGCCACCGGGAAAACGTCCAGCACACCGCCCTCGTGGGCAGCTCCCTCAAGCTGCGGCAGATCATGGTGAACCTGTTCAGCAACGCCATCAAGTACAATAAGCCCGGCGGGGCCATCGACACCTACGCCAGGGAGCTCTCCTGCGACGGCACCACCGTGTGGTACGAGTTCCGCATCACGGACACCGGCATCGGCATGAGCCGGGATTTCGTGGAGAACCAGCTGTTCAAGCCCTTTACCCAGGAGTCCGCCGACGCCCGCACCCAGTACAGGGGTACCGGCCTCGGGATGTCCATCGTCAAGGAGTTGGTCAGCCAGATGGGCGGCAGCATCTCTGCCGAGAGCCAGCCGGGGGAGGGGACTGCCTTCACCTTCCGGTTGCCCTTCCTGCTGGACAAGAACGCCGCCGCAAAGCCCCAGCCCAAGCCCACCGACAACGGGCGGCTGGACGGGATGCGCATCCTGCTGGTGGAGGACAACGACATCAACATGGAGGTGGCCGAGTTCCAGCTCACCAGTCAGGGCGCAGCGGTGGACAAGGCATGGAACGGCCGGGAAGCCGTGGAGCGCTTTGCCGCCAGTGCGCCGGGCGGGTATCAGGCCATCCTCATGGATGTGACGATGCCGGTGATGGACGGCTTCGAGGCGTCCCGGGCCATCCGCGCCCTCGACCGGCCCGACGCCGCCACCGTTCCCATCCTCGCCATGACGGCACAGGCCTCCGACGAGTGCGCCCAGTCCTGCCATCGGGTCGGCATGAATGGCCGTCTCGTCAAGCCTCTGGACGCCAAAAAGCTGGCAAAGAGCATCCGGGAGGCTGTACAAAACAAGCAGTAAAGGAGACGTTCTCATTAACGGCAAACAATGCCCACCCACTGTGGTTTTTCCACAGATGGGTGGGCATTCTGCGTTTTCGGACCGGCTGGGACCCTTTTTCGATGATCTCGCTGGGGTGTGAGCACGGCGGGCCGTTCAGCCGCCCACCATGATATCAATGATCTCGTTATTGGTCTCCTTCATGCCCTGCCTGCCAAGACGGCCCACATTCTTGAGGGAGTTTTCTACGCCCTTGGCCACAATACCGTCACCAGCGCGGAACTGATTGCCGCGGATGTACATATTGTAGCCCAGCAGACCGGCCTCCACCGCAGTTGCGATCTTTGCCGCGCAGGAGGCCTTGGCGCCATCGCAGATGACGCCGGAAACCACTGCCAGTGCATTGACGACCGTATGGATGACGGCATCATAGTCACCGCCGCAGAGATAGGCGATACCGGCACCCGCGCCAGCGCCCGCGCTGATAGCGCCGCAGTAGGCAGACAGGCGGCCAATGGGGGTCTTTTCGTGGATGGTGGTCAGGTTGGAGAGGGTCAGCGCCCGCAGAAGCTTTTCGTCGCTTACGCCCAGCTCCCGGGCATAAACGATGACCGGTACAGAGGTCGTAATGCCCTGATTGCCGCTGCCGGAGTTGATGACCACCGGCTGCTCACAGCCGTTCATGCGGGCATCGGAACCGGCTGCGGCGTATGCCTTGGCACGGACTCTTACATCATTGCCCTCCATATCCAGCAGCACGCTGCCGATGTTGGCACCGTAGCTGCCGCGCAGCCCCTCCTCGGCAATGGCCATGTTGCACCGGATCTGCGGTTCCAGAATGGAACGGACATCCTCCACGTCCACCGTGTTGGCAAAGTCCCAGATATGCTCCATATCCAGCAGGCTGCGGTCGGTCAGGGTCTCCTCGCTATCTCCGTGTACCGGAATATCCACCAATACCTCGCCGTCCTTTTCCACATGGACGATATTGGTGTGGAACACCGCAATGCGCACCTGTGCGGAATGCTCCCCCTTCCAGACCGTGAGGATGATATCAAAGGTGACGCCATTCTCAACGTGCCGCACCTTGATATCCGTCTGGTCAAGGTACGCGCGGATGGCTTTGGTCTGCTCCGGGGTCACATCGGCAATGACCTCCAGCTTCTTTTCCTGCTTGCCGGCCACGATGCCCGCAGCGGCAGCGGCTTCCAGACCCTTCATGTTATCCGTGTTGGGCACGATGACCGACTTGTAAATTATGAGTAGTCCCAATTTATTCGTTGAAAATTCTCTGTTCTGCCAAAAGCAGTCCCTTTTTTGTAAAAACAGGACGGATCTGCCACGCAGCTCCGTCCCAAAGCGTATAGAACCATCTCCACGCAAAAAAGGCTGCCGCACAGCGCACTGTGCAGCAGCCTCCGGGTAGTTATTTTGTTTTTGCGGAGAGAAAACGCTCAGAATTCCAGCGTGATGAAGGGGCGGTTCTCCTTGGGCATGGAGACCGTGGTGGTGACCGCCAGCACCTGATTCCCGTGATATAAGAAGGTATCCCAGCTGAACAGCTTCTCCGGCGGCGCGTTCAGCAGAGAAAGCTCCATATCCGAGGTAAGGGGCGTGTCCACAAAAATGCGGATGTGGGTCGGCTTTTCATTGAAATAGCGGCAGATATAATCGTGCAGGAAAAAGGTCTTCAGCGCCTCGCAGTCAAACGTGTGATCCTTGCACACCGACAGCGGAACATAGCTGTAATCCACCTCATCCACCTCGCTGCTCACATCCACACAGCGAACGATCTTATAGACATAGGGGTTTTCTGCCGTCAGGCCCAGCTTCTGGCACAAGGCAGCATCCGCCTTGATGACCCCATGCTCCAGCAGGCGGTGCGGCTTGTTGTTGGAGTGTTCAAAGGGTGCGATCTTGATGCCGCCGGAAAATGCCATAGGGCTGGAAAAGGACTGGCCCGGGACAAACCGGACAAAGGTACCCTTGCCCTGTACCCGCTCCACAATGCCGCTGTTGGCCAGCTCCTTGACGGCAGTATTCACCGTCAGGCGGCTGACATCAAACTGTCTGGCAAGCTCGGTCTCTGAAGGGATCTTGTCCCCGGCTGCATACTCTCCGGACTCGATCTTTTGCAGGATATAGTTCTGGATCTGAACGTATTTGGGCGCATAGGAGTAGTTCTCGTCCGCCATAATCTTTCCTCTCTTCCCATCTCCTGTCCGCTCTTTCACAGCTTGCAGACAGACAAAGCTCTCTATTCATGCAATCGGTCAGCATACAGACAGGAGGAAGTGAAAAAAGAAGATCAATCGTTGGAATGTGCGGCCTCGATAAAGGCGCGCAGCTCCTCATCATAGGTATTGGTGGCCAGCGAGCAGTCCGGTGCCAGCACAAAGGGGATGTCCTTCATCCGCTTCAGGGTATTGCGGGTCAGCGCAGCGATCTCCTCGGCCTTGTGCTGACCGAACAGCCGCTCGTCACAGCCGCCCATCGGAGTGATGGACTTGTCCAGCCACTGGGGTGCGGTGTCCAGCTTGGGGTTGCCGGCAGCGCTCTCGGGCCAGTGCAGGATGTCGATGGGGTAGTGCGCAAAATACTCCGGGTTCACCTCAAGGCCGCAGGCATGGACCATGATCTTGCAGGGCTTCAGCGCCTCCATCATCTGCAGATCATAGGGTTTGACAAACTCTTCCCACTCCTCCTTGGTCAGGTAGGTGGAACGGGATAGGCCGGTGGCACCGTAGAACACACCGTACAGACCTGCATCCTCGATGAGGTGCTTAGAATAATCGGCCATCGTATCGGTGATGTTCTGCAGAGTCTTGTGGATCCGCTCCGGCTGCTCGTGCATCAGGGTCATCATCAGGTCGTCACGACTTGCGGCGCGGTAACGGCCAATGGGGTTGACGGCGCACAGCTTCTGCAGGACGCTGGTGGGACACATCATGGTCTGGAACATGGGGATGTCCTCGTTCAGACCAGCCTTCATCTTCTGAATGACCTCGATCTGCTCTGCAAACACACCCTGATCGCCCGGCAGCACCGTGATCTTTTCCAGATCCGCCACATCGCTAATGGGGTCCTTTACCACCTTGGGCAAAACACCCTCGTAATCGTTGTAGTCGAACTGGCCGCCCCATGCCTCCTCATAGTAGGAAGCGCGCGGCTGCAGCTTGACATAGTCCCAGTCGTAGGTATTCTGCCATTTCAGCATCGTTTCTACAAAGAGGTCCGCGCCGCTGTGCTCGTTCTCGGTGAAATGACGCCATGCCGATACCGGCGGACGGTCTGCCAACTCATGGTTCAGAACTGCTTCAAATCTTTCTTTTTTCGTCCACATAGTAAAACTCTCCGTTCGTTTTTTGGTTTCTCAGGTTGATAAGTTGCCAAACAACGAGAAAGAGTTCTGTATGCGATTCATTTGTATCATAGCATACTTTTGCTTTGGGGGCAATGATTATTTCGTAGTTTCGCCACCTGCCCTCTTATTGCTGCGGTTGTTGTAAACATAGACCATCACAGAAGCGGCTGCCACCAGTGCGCCGCCGATCACAGAGGTAAATTTTACCGGCTCGCCCAAAATAAAGAAGCCCAGGATCATGCTGAAGATGATGCCGGAGTAGTTGTAGATGCTGATCTCCGAGGCCGGAGCAAAGCGATAGGCATAGGTGATAAAGGCCTGTCCCAAAGAGCCGAACACGCCGATGAGCAGCAGCAGCACCGCCTGCTTGAAGCTGGGCACCACAAAATCCTTCAGCATAAAGGGGATAGAAGCAATGGCGCTGAAGGTGGAAAAGTGCATCATGACCGTCAGGCCATCCACCTTGCCCTTAAAGAAGGAGAGAAAGGTGTAGGCGACACCGGAGGTCACGGCCGACAAAAATGCCACCACCAGCGGGAAGGGGTTGGACTCAAAGCTGGGGCGGAACACGATGAAGGCACCCGCCATGGAAAGAGCCAGCGCCGGGATCTGGATCTTGGGCAGCTTTTCTTTCATAAAGATGACGGCCAGAATGGTGACCCAGATAGGGGAAGTTTTGTTCAGGATCGTCACATCGCCCTGCGCCGCATGGCTGGAGGCATAAAACAGGGTGATCAGGCCCAGAAAGCCAAAGAACGACCGCCCGAACAGATAGGGCTGATACTTGGCCGGGCCGAACAGCGAGCCCTTTTTGCGCAGGATGATGATCGCCGAAACGATCAGCACGAACGAATTCCGCATGAAGATCTGCTCCATCGTGGGGATCTCGCGGCTCAGCCGCACCACCACCTGCATGGATGCAAAGCACAATGCAGACAAGATCATATAAAGAGCACCTTTTTGTCTCTGAGTCATTGAATATCTCCTTAACCTGTTTCTATCCAAAGCGGCATTCGAACGCTTTTCGCCGTGATGCCTTGTTGTTTCTGTGTTCGATTATATACTTGTCTTGATGTCTTGTCAATATGAAATTCCATCTTTTCCGTCTTGAATCTTCTGGAGATAAGTCTCACTCTTTCCGCAGCCGTACACTCATGGCTCACAAAACAGAAAAGCCATGGTTGCACGGTTTTTGCACGGTCGGTGTTTTCCATGTCCGATGATGTAGGGCGCTGTATTGCATTGCAATCAGTGCCCTTTTTTGCATCAGGTGAGCAGTGCCAAGCGGAGCTTTGCCTTCATTTCCGGGTCGGCATCCTTGAGCAATTCCAAGAGAGCCGTCATGGAGATGGTGGGTTCGCCTGCGGCGGGTACAGCCTGCGGGCTGGAGGTGTCGGGCTTGGCATAGAAGCCGCTTTCAAACTTCTTGCCAAGCTCCACACGGGAGGACTGCTGGATATGGGCGTAGGTGTTCACCAGCATATCCGTGCTGGCATGACCTGTTGTTCCCTGTACGGCTTTCACATCGCCGCCGGAGATTATCAGCTGATAAGGCGCACTGGAATGTCAAAATCATGGAACTCGATTTTTGATTTTTATTGCACTATTTCTTGATTTTCTGAGATAAATCAAGAAATAGTGCTTTTCTATTCTCCTTGTCAATGATATACTGAAAATAACGTTTCGTTGTTGAGGTATATGCGATGATTCCCTATACGGGCGAGTATATTGAACATTTTGATCCCGAAAAGCCAAGTCTTAAATTCTATTCCTTTACCCCACGCCCCTTGATGCGCGGGGATATGTATCAGATGGATGACGAATTGTCTACTTTACTGATAGAAGCCCACAGGAACATTGGCTTTCTGGAAGGGCTTGTTAAGTATGCTCCGAATAAAGAAGCATTTGCGGAGCTGATGCTTTTGAAATAGTGTACCTATTCCCGTATGATCGACTACGATGATCCCGATTTCAAAGAGATACTCACTATCCACGGCACCGGCAAAGGAGATATAACGCCGATCACTAATCTGGAAATGGCATATAAGGCGATAGAAAATATGGAAGTCGCAGCTCCTGACTTGAGTCGGATTTGCAGTATCGCACTTAACGGAGAATCAGAGAATAACCCGATAGATGTTAGGGAGCATCAAACCTTTTGACTGGGTGCAAAGACGAATCTCAAAGGATACAACCCTACAGCACCATATGCTGTGCTCCCGGCACTGGCTGATATTTCTGCATATCTCTATAACGACCATAATACTGATCCGCTAATTAAGGCAGCACTGGTACATTACCAATTTGAAATGATCCATCCATTTGAACGGTATAACGGTATTGTCGGACGAATCCTTGTGCCAATGGTATTACGAGACACCATTGGAGAGGCGATGCCGCTAATATGCTTGTCCGAGTATCTGTATCACAATAAGAATGAGTATTTCGACTTGCTTCGGACGACACAGTACAGCGGAGGATATTTCCGATGGATCAAGTTCTTTGTAAATGCTGTGGGGCAAGCGGCAAAACAATCTGCTGAACAATTGATGCAGTATGAGCAGCATATTATAGAGGATTTAGAACATCTAATGGACATTGAGAATCTGCCTAAAAGCGTTTTTTCATTGTATGAGTATCTGAAAAGATGCCCTATTATAAACAGTTCGACTGCTGCAAAGAATATCGGGCTTTCATTTAATTCAATTTCAAAAGCCATTCATGTACTACAAGAACACGATATAGTTGTTCAAATCAGCGATACCGAGCGAAATCGCACATGGAAATATAGAGCATTTAATATGGATGCTGATAATATTTAAGCAATCACGACGCCAGATTATAAAGGTGAACGAAATGGGAGTAATCCAAGAATTCTTTAATAATCGAGAGATAGCTATCGGGATTTGGGTTATTATTGGTCTTGCTGTCATTCTCCCTACTAAACCTGCAAGACAATTTATAAAAACTGCTATTCCAATTTTGTTTTGCAAGAAATTTGTGATATTTTACATTGTATTTCTCAGCTTTTTGGGTTTGGTGTTGTTCGCATTAAATTGGGCAGGACTTTGGGATCTCACTTTGTTAAAAGACACTGTCTTTTGGGTATTGTTTGTTGAACTTCCTCTTTTTGCCAAGGCGATTGAGAAAGCAGACGGTGGACGATTCTTTTCAAAGCTAATTCGGGAAAATGTTGCTATTGTAGTTGCAATTGAATTTTTTGTAGGATTTTGGACTTTCAGTTTAATAACGGAAATTATCCTTATCCCTTTAACAGTTTTGATTTCAGTCCTACAAGTATTGGCTGGACAAGATAAAAAGCACCGATCTGCGAAACGCTTCTTTGATGGTTTGCTGGTACTGTGGGGAATAATACTGTTGATTAATGCAATTTACAGCCTTATCCATGCTCCAAATCAATTTTTAAGTTTTGACACCTTAAAATCACTATTGCTCCCGCTGGTACTGTTAGTGTTCAATCTTCCGGTTGTATATGGATTGGCATTATACAATATTTACGAACAAATCTTCATCAGAATAAAAGGTTCCAAATCAGAACAAAAGAAAATGAAATGGCAAGTAATTCGCTTTTCTGGAATAAACCTTTCAAAAGTATCGGCTATCAGAAAGAGCCTACCAAATACAATTGTTTGTTGTCGAACTTCAAACGACCTACAGATAAATCTTAAAAAACTGGCAAGACGATTGGACTTACAGATAGGAGAAAACTACATGAAACGCTCGCGTTATTATGTATTAGCTTGTATAGCCGGATTGATTCTGAGTTTTATTGGACTCATAGGTGCTAATTCGGATGTGTCCTTAAAAGACCTTGTTACGTTGAATTTTGTATTTGATATACCAAGAATCAAGGAAATTTTGACAAATATTTTCTCTACAATGATTGTTTTCAGTGCAACATTGTTTTTCTTTGCAATTGATTTTGCAAAAAAGCAGAGAGAAGATGTTTCCCAAATCAAGAAATATGCCTTATATGAGCTTTTGCTATCCGTTAAAATGCAGCATTCTCAACTGGTAGATTACCCTCCTATAGACGAACCCGCGGACTTGTTTTGTGCTTACGTACATAATGTATATGAAGTTCGGGCCGCTTGTGATAAAGTGTTGGCTGCATATGAGAATCTACTAACAACATGGGAGCAAGAAACGTTGAAGAACTTACAGCATTCTGCAATGGTCTTGTCAGAGGACTTTGGCATTTCTGCCGAAAATTTTAGAGAGTATTCTGCTACCCAATTTTGTAATTTTTATGATGAAAAAGTTCGAACTGCTCCGCAGAATGAAAAAATCAATGTATTTACTCACAAGATCAAAACGGATATAGAAAAATACTCAAAACATATTGAGCAGTTTTGCGAGGACTTTAAGCACTATTATTGATCCAATTCAACAGACGATGTCTGTTGCGTTGAATGTTAGTATAAGATTGGAGCGTATTTGCAAGTCATGAAACATTCTGAAAACGCCAAGCGCTGACTGGCATTTTCAGAAGAAGTAAAAGATATATACTTGGCAAAGGAGTACACCAAAAAACATATAGGTAAACGAACATTTGAAGATGTGAAAAAATATGTTGAGTGGCAAAGTCAAGGTAAATGTAATGTGTTAAGTGCTAAGCCTGAACAACGTTTTGATGACCTGGGTGTTGATGTCTGTGTCTGGAATGTCAAAACTGATACCGACGGTGATTGGTGGGTAGTAGAGGGCGATGGTGTTCCAATTGCTCTGCGCCTTATAGGGGAAAACGCTGCTGCGGCAGGACGGGAGAACGTACACCATTGGTTCCTCTGCAAGCCTGCGCTGGGTGGGCAAAGACCGTCAACTGCCACGCCCATCCGCGCATCCTTCTGCCACAGAACAGGTGCTTGCCGGAGCCTCTCGCAGCCCCTTTTCCGCATCAGCCGGAACCAAGGTGTAACACACTAGACTTTGCAAGCAAAGTCGTGTGCCAAAGGAGGCCTGCCTCTCGCCTGTCGGCTCGGTCAGGTGCTTTAAAATGCGCTGCATTTTGAGGTCGCCAGTGGCGACCCGCACCCCTTTGGAAACCCAAGAGAAACGCCCATCAACTGCACTGCTCGTCCTCGGCCAGTGCGCTGATCCGCTTGCCCATGGCCTTGATCAGCGGAGCGACAAGCGCATTCCCCATGGTGAAATAGCGCAGTCGTTCCGGCATCCCGGCTGTCCAATCATCCGGGAAGCCGTTGAGCCGTTCGCATTCGATGGGCGTTAGCGTACGCAGACGTTGGGTCCGTGGGTCTGCGACTACATGGGTGCTGCGGGAAACGGAGCCTTCGCTGGTGAGTATCGTGCGGGCAGGAAGGTCGGAACGATCGGGGAACGCCATGGAACCTTCCGAAAAGAAATAAGTAGAACCGTTCCTGCGGTGGCGGGTCTCCTGCTTTGCGCCCTTGAGATACCGCCAGTGGTCGATGTCGGCAGCAGAGAGGAAATATCGCTCTGCAAGTGGGGTGGTCTCCAACACGGAGCGAAGCGGCTTATATGGGAATTGAAGTGGGATGCTCTCAACGGAATAAAAGCGTCCGTTGACCATAAGCCCGGAGGCATAGAAGTGGCAGGATTGTGCGGCAGACAGATCCTTCAGATCAAGGTAGCGAAACTCGTCGAGCCATCCAGCGCTTTGAGTTTACTGTGGAAGTCCATCAAGGAATATCCGGAAGATTAAGGCAGTACAACGCCCGTCGCTACTCCGTGCTCTGTGCCGAAAGAAGATTTTGTCGCTGGTAACATTCAGGACGCGGACGCATGGAACAAAATCATTGCCACCCGCAACATCACTTCCCACGGCTGCGATGAAAAGATTGTCGGAACAGACATTTCTGCGACCAAGATGCTTTACAGTCTCTGAAATTTTCGGTATAATGAAAAATAGAAAAAAGCTGAAAAGACCAAAGAGAGAGGAAACTTATGGAGAACGCGGAATATGATTCCAGCCGACCACTGGCAGAACAGGTGGCCCAAAAGATCAAGGATTACATCCTGGAAGAAAAACTGAAGGCTGGTGATAAGCTCCCTACAGAAACGACTCTGGCCAAGGAAATGGGAGTGGCCCGCAGTACCGTGCGTGAGGCTATCAAGCGGCTGGAATCCCAGAACATCCTGACGGTGCGCCACGGGGCAGGCTCCTTTGTGACGGACCAGCCAGGCTTGGCTGATGACCCCCTGGGGCTGGATTTTATCGAGGACAAAGAGCGGCTGGCCTTTGACCTGCTGGAAGTACGCAATATCATCGAGCCTGCCATTGCCGCTCTGGCAGCCCACCACGCCACCCCGGAGCAGATCGCCGAGATGGAGCAGCTGTACGATCAGATGGAGTACCACATCCTCCACGGCCAGGACTACCTGGAGGAGGATATGAAGTTCCACCGGGCCATTGCCCAGGCCAGCGGCAACCTGGTGGCTCCCCAGCTGACCCCCATTATCACGGCGTCGGTGGAGGTGTTCACCGAGGGCACCCACCGCACCCTGCTGCAGGAGACCCTGGACACCCACAAGGCAGTGCTGGAGGCCATCAAGAGCGGCGACAGCACCTGGGCTCGGGACGCCATGACTCTACACATTTCCTATAACCGGGACCTGTACCGGAAGATGCGCCGCCAGCGCAGCGGCGAACCGCCGCTGACCCCCAAGGTGCCGAAATGGGTGCTGGCTCTGAAGGAGCTCAGCAGCCCCCAGGAAGAGGAAACCTGAGCCTTTTTCCAACAACAAGAACAGCCCACAGGCTGGGAGCAGAACGCTCCGGTCTGTGGGCTGTTCTTTATGGAATTTCAGGCTGCCGGGGCAGGGGGCATCACCACTCGGCGACGCTGCCGTCCTTGTGACGCCAGACGGGGTTCTTCCACTCGTGCGGGGTCTTGTTCTCCTCCAGAACCAGTTCCTTGTTGACGTCCACGCCCAGACCGGGACGGACGGGCAGCTGCACGCGGCCGTCCACGAACTTGAAGTCGTCCTGGTTCTTGACATAGTCCAGCACGCTCTTGCCCACGTTGTAGTGGATGCCGATGCTCTGCTCCTGGATCACGGCGTTGTAGCAGGTGGCGTCCACGTTCAGGCAGCTTGCCAGAGCGATTGGGCCCAGGGGACAGTGAGGAGCCAGGGCAACGTCGTAGGCTTCGGCCATGGAAGCGATCTTCTTGACCTCGGTCAGGCCGCCGGCGTGGCTCAGGTCGGGCTGGATGATGTCCACGCCGCCGGCCTGCAGCAGGCGCTTGAAGTCATACTTGGTGAACAGACGCTCGCCGGTGGCGATGGAAATGTTGCAGGCGGCTGCGATCTCCTTGAATACCTCCATGTTCTCACACAGGACGGGCTCCTCGATGAACATGGGGTCGAACTCTTCCAGCTTCTTGGCCAGGACCTTTGCCATGGGCTTGTGCACACGGCCGTGGAAGTCGATGGCGATGCCGAAATACTTGCCGCAGCTCTCACGGATGGCGGCCACGCGCTCCAGAACGGCGTCCACTTTGTCGTAGGTGTCGATCATCTGTAGCTCTTCGGTGGCGTTCATCTTGATGGCGGTAAAGCCGGCGTTCTTGCGTTCCAGAGCGGCAGCGCCCACATCGCTGGGGCGATCGCCACCGATCCAGCTGTACACGCGCATGTTGTCGCGGCAGGCACCGCCCATGAGCTGGTAGACCGGGGCGTTGAAGAACTTGCCCTTGATATCCCACAGGGCCTGATCAATGCCGGCAATGGCGCTCATCAGCACGCCGCCGCCGCGGTAGAACCCGGCGCGGTACAGCACAGCGGAAAAGTCCTCAATGCGCATGGGGTCCTTGCCGATGAGGTAGGGCTTCATCTCCTGGACACAGGCCAGAACGGTGGCGCAGTGGCCTTCCAGCACGGGCTCGCCCCAGCCGGTCAGGCCCTCGTCGGTCACGATCTCAACAAAGCCCCAGCGGGGACGGACGGTATAGGTGTTGACTTCAACGATCTTCATGGAAAATCATCCTTTCTCTTGTATTGCAGAAGGTTTCAATCGGTTCAGGTTCAGCGCTGGATCTGGTCCACCATGCCGCGGACGTAGGCGGCGCAGGCTTCCCAGTCGTTGGCGGCCACGGCGTCCTTGGGCATCAGGCTGGAGGCCAGGCCCACGCTGATGCAGCCGGCGTCAAAGAACTCGCGGATGTTGGCGGGGCTCACGCCGCCGATGGCCATGTAGTTGGTGCCGTCAAAGGGACCCTGCAGGTCCTTGACGTAGTGGCGGGGCATGCTGCCGGCCGGGAACAGCTTCATGGTCTTGTAGCCGAACTGCAGGCTGGTGGCCACGTCGGTGGGGGTCAGCACGCCGGGTAGCAGGGCGATGTCGTTCTCGGCGCAGTAGCTGAACACATCCAGCGGAGTGCCGGGGGTCAGAAGGAACTGTGCACCGGCGTCCAGAGCAGCTTTGCAGCGCTCCACGGTGATGGCGGTGCCGGCACCCACGGTGCAACGGTCCCCGAAATGGGTGCGCAGCATCGTGATCTGCTCCAGGGCGTGGGGGCTATTCAGTGCCACCTCAAAGAAGGGGGCACCGCCCTGCACGGCGGCCTCGGCGTAATCAATGGTCTTTTCCAGCGGAACGTTGCGCAGGATGGCCAGCAACGGATGCTTGGAAACCAGATCGTAAGTGTCCATACAAAAAACTCCTTTCGGCAAAAAATAAAACCGATAGTTTCAGCGGATCAGCGGTAGGTGATGGCAGCGCCGGTGAGGGCAGCTTCCATCTGGGCGGCGTCGGGGTAGCCCTCCACGTCGCCCGGGGTCTGGGTAGCCAGGGCGCCGCAGATGGCACCCATGCGGCCTGCGGTGACCACATCGCGGCCCTGCAGGATGCCGGCCAGGAAGCCGGCATTGAAGCCGTCACCGGCGCCGATGGGCTCAATGGGCTTACAGGGGTAGGGCGGCAGCTTTTCGCGGGTGGTCTTGTCGGCCGCCCAGGCACCGTTGCCGCCGTCCTTGATGGCCACATACTGTGCGCAGCCGTCGCGGAACAGAAGATCGAAGATGGCGTCCGGATCCCGTAGGCCGAACAGAGCCTCGGCCTCGTCCAAGCCCAGCAACACGATCTCGCTCTGCTGGGTAAGCTCCCGGATGAGGGGGGCATAGTCCTGCCCATGCCACAGCTTTCGGCGGATGTTGGGGTCAAAGCTGATGGCCACGCCCTTTTCCTTGGCTAGGGCAAAGGCAGCCTTGGTCATTTCCAGGCAGCTCTCGCTCAGCACGGGTGTGATGCCGCTCATATGCAGGATCTTGACGCCGTCCAGCAGGGCGGGGGGCACATCCTCGGGGCACAGGTGGCTGGCGGCGCTGTTCTCCCGGTAATAGAACACTTTGGTCTCCCCCACGCTGGTCTCCTTGAACATGATACCGGTGCGGTGGTCGGGGTCGTAGATGACGCGGGAGCAGTCCACACCCTCGGCCCGGAGCTGGTTACGGATAAAGTAGCCGAACTCGTCGGTGCCTAGGCGGCTGACCCAGGCGGCCTCTAGGCCCAGCTTTGCCAGCCCAACGGCAACATTGCTTTCGGCACCGGCAGTGCGGATGCCGAAGTTCTGCACATAGCGCAGGGCACCTACGCTGTCGGGGGTAAAGGCGGCCATGGTCTCGCCGATGGTGATCAACTGTGGCATAAAAACACTCCTTTTCTTATAGGGCTCAGAATTGCAGCTCTACGCTGCAAAGCATTCGTTCGATCTGACGCCGAGTCTCGTCCAGGGCTTTTTCCGCCTGGGTGGCCGCCTGGGGGTTGTACCGCTCCAGAGGGAAGGCTACGCTGAGGGCGGCAGCCACCTGGCCGTTCTTCCGCAGGGGCACGCCGATGCACCGGATGCCCCGGGTGCTCTCCTCGCACTCGTAGGCAAAGCCCTTGGCCCGGATCTCCACCAGCTGGTCGGCCAGTTGCCGAAAGTCGGTGATGGTGTGCTCCGTGAGGGGGTACAGGCCGTCGTAGTACAGAGCCTTCAGCTGAGGCAGCTGGTAGTCTGCCAGCAGGGCCTTGCCCACGCCGGTGGCGTAGGCTGGCAGGCTGCGGCCCTCCACCGTGACGGTGTGGCTGTACAGGGGGCTATCCACCTTTTTCAGATAGTATACATCCCCGTTTTTCAGGCAGCCCAGGTGGCAGGTCTCGTGGCAGACCGCCACGATATCCTTCATCAGGCGGTGGATCTCTCGCAGGGCACTGGCATCGTCTAGGTAGGTGTTCCCAATGCGGAACGCCATGCGGCCGATGCGGTAGTGGTGGTCCTGCTCGTCCAAGGTCAGATACCCCCGGTCCTGCAGGGTGTGCAGCAGGGGAGAGATGCTGCCCTTGGCAATGCCCAGCTGCTGGGACAGCTGGGTCAGGGTGTAACCAACGCCGTTCTGGCTGCACAGCTCCAGGATATCCAGGGCCCGGGCCAGGGAACGGTGGGCGTCTCCGGAAGGCATAGAAGGATCACTTCCTTTCCTTATTATAAAAGGGCCGGGCCGGGGCCGGAGGTTCGGGCCAGCTCTGGGGCTCGGAAGAATGATTTCTGTTCGGATATGGGGATGTAATGAGTTGCGAGTTCTTATATCCGAACAAACTGAGCGTGTTATGTTGGCTCCAGCCCCTGGCATCCGGGGGCTGGAGCCGCTTTTTTGGGCGGCAGAATCGAACTGCAAGCCCCCGGGAGAGGGGGTTTGTGGGGTTCTGGGGTGGCTTTGCGGCATTGTCGGACAACTTTTTCTTGCGAAAACAAACTTGAAATTGACGAAATGTCGCCTGATCTTTAGGAAGCGGAGGATCGGATGCCTGATAGGCTCCTCTAAATTCAGTATACGACGCTGTTTTTAGGACTGCAAGAGGTGGTTTTATTTTCGTGAAAATGACAAAACAGGGTACGAAAAAATTATAACTTGCGCTGAAAATCCATATTTGCGCGGAAAATGTTAAAAAACTATTGACGAAAAGGGAGAAAATTGGTAAATTTATGGCAGCGAAGTTGTTGTCAGACAACTATCCCGCGGTGCCGGCCCGCGGCGGGGAAATGTCTGACAGCTACATCGGCCCGAGCGGACTCTGCGCCGGGCTGAGAAAAATTTTTCTAAGGAGGAAATGAAACTATGTTGGACCCCAAATACATCCCACTGTTTATTGGCGGCTTTATTGCATGGATCTGCTTCATGATCTTTGTGGGCTGGATTACCAGCCGCGGCAAGAGCGAGGGCAGCAGTTTCCTGACCGGAGGCGGTAACCTCGGCTTCTTCCTGATCTTCTGCACCGTTGGTGCTACGATGATCGGCACCGGTTCTTCCATGGGCGCGATCGGCAACGGCTACAACCACGGCTGGGGCGGCGCCATCTACGGCTTGGGCGCATCGGCAGGTATCCTTTCCATGCTGCTGTTCACCAAGGCAAAGAACAAAGGATTCCTGACCATGTCTGAGGAAGCGCAGTATTACTACGGCGGCAAAAAGATCATCCGCCAGGTCATGGGCTTCATGATGTTTGTCATCGAGATCATTTGGCTGGGCAACCACCTGAACGGCGGTGCCAAGTACTTGGCTTACGTCACCCAGATGCCGGACGTTACCTGTAAGATCATCACCGTTCTGGGCTTCGGCATCTACGTGTTCATCGGCGGCTACATAGCTGTTGTTACCACCGACGCTGTCCAGTTCATCGCCATCCTCATCGGCTTCCTGACCATCGCTTTCCGTGCCATCCCCATGGCAGGCGGTTACCAGAACGTGGTGGATACCTTCACCGCCGTTGGCAAGCCTGGCGCAATGACCTTCTACGGCCTGGGCTCCTACGGTGTCATGGCTGCCATAGCACTGGTCTTGTCCACAGCCATGGGTGTTATCGGCACCCCCACCCACCGTACCCGTATCTACACCTCCAAGGACGAAAAGACCGCTCGCAAGGCCTTCCTGGGACAGGGCATCCTGCTGTTCGGCTGGAGCTTTGTTACCGCCATCATCGGCATGAGCTGCTTTACCATCGCCACCATGAATGGTGACACCTTGGCCAGCGGCGACTACGCCTTTGCTTACATGGCTACCAACGCACTGCCCCCGGTGGTCGGCATGTTGTTCATGATCTGCGGCCTGTCCGCTACCATGTCCTCCGGTGACTCCGACGCCATCTCCGGCGTTACCATCCTGCTCACCGACGTGTACCCCAGCATCACCGGCAAGACCATCAAGGAAGAAGATTACGCCAAGGTCAGCCGTGTCGCTCTGATCTGCACCCTGAGCGCTGCCTTCTTCATCACCCTGTTCGTCAACGACGTTATCGGCTACATCTCCACCATCGTGGGCGCCTTCCTGCCCGGCGTGGCTGTGGCTATGCTGCTGGGCCGCTTCTGGAAGCGTGTCAACTGGCAGGGCGGTCTGGCCTGCATCGGCTCCGGTACTTTGCTGGGCGTGCTGATCCTGGTGCTGCCTTCCTTCAAGAACTGGATCAACGCCACCATGGGTGGTCCGGCTGTGCCTGCTACCATCGTTTCTCTGGTGTTCGGCATCGTGGTCTCTCTCATATTCCCTGCTGACACCACTCCCGAGGATGTGCGCCTGAAGCACGTTATGGACGACCGCCGCGGCACTGTCGTGGAAAAGGTCGCTGCTGCAGAGGCTGCTGCTGACGCAGAAGAAGATCTGTAAACTTTATCTGGCCGGCAAACTGTAAATCTGTTTCTCCGAAAGGGGCGAGGGCGTGCGCCCTTGTCCCTTTCATCGTTTGCGGCAGGGCTGCCTTGCCGCAGGGCGAATTCATAGCAGGAGGTAACCTATCATGAAACGTATTTTGATCCAGAACGGTACTATATATGATGGCCTGGGGGGTCAGCCCTACCAGGCAGACCTGCTGGTGCAGGACGACCACATTGTCCAGATCGCTCCGGGCATCACGGAACAGGCTGACCAGGTCATCGACGCCACCGGCAAGGTGGTGACCCCGGGGTTTGTGGATATCCACCGTCACCATGACGCAAAACCCCTCAATGATCCTCACTTTGGAGAGGTGGAGCTGGCCCAGGGCATCACCACGGCAGTGGCAGGCAACTGCGGCATCAGCATGACCCCCCGGCCGGAAAAGGACGCCGACGCCCAGGCCTATTATTCCTTTGAGGAGGCCGTTATGGGCCCCATCGGTCTGGACGGCCCCCACACCTATCCCCAGTATCTGGAGGCTCTAGGCAAGACACCGTTGCCCATGAATGTTTCGGCCATGATCGGCACCGGAACCGTCAAGATCTGCGTCAAGGGCTTTTCTGACACCCCCTACACCCAGCAGGAGCTGGATGCCGCCCGGGCCCTGATTGAGGAGGCCATGGCCGCCGGAGCCCCCGGCGTGTCCCTGGGCATCATGTACCTGCCGGAGTGCTATTCCTCCACCGATGAATTCGCCTATATTCTGGAACCGGTGGGCCGCTATCACCGCGTTATTACTACCCATATCCGCGGCGAGGGGGACAGCATGGTGCAAAGTGTCCGGGAGGTCATCGAGATCGCACGCCGCGTGGGCTGCGCCTTGGAGATCAGCCACTTCAAGAGCTGCGGCATGAAGAACTGGGGTAAGGACATCCACACAGCCATTGCGGACATTGAGGCTGCCCGGGCTCAGGGCATGGACGTGACGGTGGATTTTTACCCCTACGAGGGGGGCAGCACCGCCCTGACGACTATGCTGCCTCCGGTGTTCGTGGCCGGCAACATGACCCGCGCGCTGGAAAAGCTGGGCACCCCCGAAGGCGTGGAGGAGTTCCGCCGCACTAGCAGTGAGTTGTATGATGACTGGGACAACTTCTGCATCACGCTGGGCTGGGATCGCATCATCATCAGCGGCGTTGTCCGCCCCGAAAATGAGAAGTTTCTGGGTATGCGGGTCACCGATGCCGCCGAGAAGTTCGGCTTTGAGGATGCCACCGCCTTGGCTGCCTACCTGATGCACAGCGAGGACGGAAAGACAGCCATCATCAACATGTCCATGAGTCAGGATGATATTGATACGGTGGCACGTCTGCCCTGGTCTAACATCATCTCGGATGCCATCTATGCCAAGACCGACACGCCCCACCCCCGCATGTTCGGCGCATTCCCAAAGGTGCTGCGGGAGTATGTGGCCGAGCGTGGCATCTACACTCTGCAGGAAGCCATCCGCCGTATGACCAGCCAGCCGGCCGCCAGAATGGAATTGGTCGGACGAGGAAGCTTGCAGAAAGGCAATTATGCTGATATACTGGTATTCGATCCGGCCAAGTTCACGGATCATGCCACCTTCACCAACCCCGCCCAGAAGGCGACCGGTCTGGACTGGTGCTTGGTCAACGGTCAAATCGCCATTGATCATGACCAGTGTACGGGTGTGGGTGCAGGCATGGTACTGACCGTTTAAGGAGCATTTATGTCCGTTGCAATCCTTTTGCAGCAGATCCTGATCATCTTTCTGGAGATCGGCACTGGCATCGTCATCACGAAGATTGGCATTATGGACGACAAAAACAGTAAGTTTCTGTCCAACCTGGTTATGGCGGTCACACTGCCCTGCACTCTGCTTGCCAGCGCCGGCATCGATGGCGGCCGCGAGGCCGTGGCCGGGATGCTCAAAGGCTATGTGGTGCTGGAAATCTTCTACATCGTCTGCATCTGTCTGTGCCTGCTCTTGAGCCGAGCCATGCACCTGACCCGCGGCCAGAAGGCCGTGCTGGTGGGTGCCGCCGTGATGCCCAACAGTGCATTTATTGGCATCCCGCTCATCACTGCTCTGCTGGGCAGCGAGGCGGGTGCGTTGTACGGCGCGGCCGGCATCATGGCCTACAACATCCTGTTTTTTACCTATGTACAGCACCTGTTTGACCCGGAGGCCAAGGTGAGCCTGAAGGCTTTCCTTACCCCCACCAACATCACCACCGCCATCATGGTGGTCATGCTGGTGTCCGGCCTGCGGCTGCCCGGCATTCTGGAAAGCTTCTGCAAGGCTATGGGCAACACCACCACCCCTCTGGCGCTGATAATCGCTGGCGGTATGCTGGCCCGCAGTGACCTGAAAAAGCTGGTGGCCAATCCTCTGGTGTGGCTCATCACCGGTCTGCGGTGCCTGGTATTTCCCCTGGGCTTTTTGGCTGTGCTGTGTCTGCTGCCCCTGGATCCCACCCTGCGGATGGCGGTGCTGATCCTGGCTTCCTGCCCGGCAGGCAGCCTGACGGCGGTGCTGGCCAAGCAGTACGACACCGAAGGGGAGCTGGCCAGCCAGGCTGTGGCCCATTCTACCCTGTGTATCCTGATCAGCGTACCCCTGGTGCTGAGCCTGGGCAGCACGCTGTTGGGTCTATAAAGCAGCAGCCTATCTCGGCTACACCATCATAAAAACAAACGAAAAGAGGTCTTTCTTATGGCAAACGTCTACGAGAAGCTGAAGGAAATGAACATCACCCTGCCTGCCCCTCCCCCCAAGGGCGGCGTCTACACCCCGGTCATGGAGTTTGGGGACCACCTGCTGTACTGCAGCGGCTGCGGCCCCGACATCGGTGACGGCCACAACATCGTGGGCAAAGTGGGCGGCGACCTGACCCTGGAGCAGGGCCAGAAGGCTGCTTACAACTGCATGCTGAACCTGCTGGCCAACCTGGATGCCAAGCTGGGGGACCTGAACCGCATCAAGCGGTGCGTCAAGGTGCTGGGCTTTGTGAACTGCACCGACGACTTTACCCAGCAGCCCCAGGTCATCAACGGCGGCTCCAATCTGCTGTTTGAGCTGTTTGGCGAGGAGAAGGGTCTGCCTGCCCGTACTGCTATGGGCACCAATTCCTGCCCGGGCAACATTGCTGTAGAGATCGAGATGTTGGTGGAGTATGAATAAGAGCAGCGCAAGCCTTTACGCCTTTGAGGGCCAGCAGGACCTGGCAAGCCCCCAGCTGGTGTACTACCCGGCACTGATCCGCCAGAACATCCAGAAGATGATCGCCATTGCCGGGGGTGCAGACCGTCTGTGGCCCCACATCAAGACCCACAAGATGGCCCAGGTGGTGCAGATGCAGCTGGAGGCTGGCATCGACCGCTTCAAGTGCGCCACCATCGCAGAGGCAGAGATGGCCGCCCAGGCCGGGGCCAAGCGCATCACCCTGGCCTACCCCCTGGTGGGGCCCAACATCCGGCGGTTTGCCGCTTTGCAGCAGGCCTTCCCCCAGGTGGAGTTCTTTGCCATTGGGGATGACACCCAGCAGATCCGTCTGCTGGGCCAGGCCTACCAGGCCAACGTGTTGATGGACGTGGACATGGGCCAGCACCGCACCGGTGTGGCCCTGGATAAGGTGGAAGCCATGTACCGGGAGTGGAACACCCTGCCCGGCATTACCATGCGAGGGATGCACTGCTACGACGGCCACCGCCACGAGAGTAGCCGCCAGGTCCGGGAGGAGATCATCGCCCCGGTGGACCAGCAGATCGAGGCCATCAAGGGCCGCCTCCAGGCGGACGGCTTGGATTGCAGCATCCTGATCATGGGCGGCACCCCCTCCTTCCCGGTCCACGCAGAGATGACCGGAGAGTTTTTGAGCCCCGGCACCTGCGTGATCCAGGACGCTGGCTACCGCAACGCCTACCCGGACCTGCAGTTCACCCCGGCAGCAGCGCTGCTGACCCGGGTCATCAGCCGCCCCAGCCGGGACACCTTTACCCTGGACTTGGGCTGCAAGGCCGTGGCCACAGACCCCACCCCGGAGCGGGCGGAGATCGTGGGCATGGAGTACGCCCGCACGGTGATCCAGAACGAGGAGCACTGGGTGGTGCGGGTGCCGGAGGAGCATATCGACGATATCCCTCCCATTGGCACTGAGCTGTTTGCCCTGCCCATCCACGTCTGCCCCACCAGCGCCCTGTACCCGGAGGTGCCGGTGGTGGAGGACGGTAAGATCGTTGGCTGGTGGAAGGTGGCGGCCCGAGACCGCCGCCTGACCCTTTGATTTGAGTAAAACACACACAATAAAACACAAGGAGTTGAATGCGATGCTGAAAAGTCAACAGGTCCGCAGCCTTTCACCGGAGATGGACCCCCTGCGGATGGGTATGGGCTGGAAGGTAGAGGATCTGGCAAAGCCGCAGATCATGGTGGAGAGCACCTACGGCAACAGCCACCCGGGCTCCGGCCACCTGAACATTTTTGTAGAGGAGGCCGTCCGGGCTGTGGACGACCACGGCGGCAAGGCTGCCCGGTACTACGCCACGGATATGTGCGACGGCATGGCCCAGGGCCATGACGGCATCAACTATTCCCTGGTCCTCCGGGAGGCCATCACCAACCTGGTGGAGGCCCAGGCCAACGCCACCACCTTTGACGGCGGCGTGTTCATCTCCTCCTGCGACAAGGCCATGCCTGCCATGCTCATGAGCATTGGCCGCATGAAGGATATGATGGCGGCCATCGTGGTCACCGGCGGCGTGATGGAGGCCCACGACCTGCCGGCCCAGTATGTGGAAAATGATCCGGCCTGCGCCATCAACGAGCTGCTGACTCTGGAGCAGATCGGCAAGTTCAGTGCCCAGTACGAGCGTGGCGAGATCCCGGCCCAGCAGCTGACCTACTACAAGCAGCACGCCTGCCCCAGCTGCGGTGCCTGCTCCTTTATGGGCACTGCTTCCACCATGCAGGTCATGGCTGAGGCCCTGGGCCTGATGCTGCCGGGCACCGCCCTGATGCCTGCCACCGCTCCGGAGCTGAAGCAGGCCGCCTACGACGCCGGCACCCAGCTCATGAAGTTGGTGGAGACCGGGGTCACCGCCGGGGATATCGTGGACCTGCGGAGCTTTGAGAACGCCATCATGGTCCACGCCGCCATCTCCGGCTCCACCAACGCCCTGATGCACATCCCGGCCATTGCCCACGAGTTTGGCATCGAGATCGACGCCGATACCTTCGACCGGATGCACCGGGGTGCCCATTACCTGCTGAACATCCGGCCTGCCGGCGACTGGCCTGCCCAGTATTTCTACTACGCAGGCGGCGTGCCTCGCATCATGGAGGAGGTCAAGTCCATGCTGCACCTGGACGCCAAGACCGTTACCGGCAAGACTCTGGGGGAGAATCTGGAGGAGCTGAAGAAGAATGGCTTCTACCAGCACTGCGACGAGCTGCTGGCAGAAAAGAGCAAAAAGATCGGCCGCAAGATCCAGCGCACTGACATCATCCGCAGCTTTGATGCCCCCATCGGCACCAACGGCAGCATTGCCATCCTGCGTGGCAACCTGGCCCCGGAAGGCTGTGTTATCAAGCACACCGCCTGCCCCAAGGCCATGTTCAAGGCTACCCTCAATGCCCGTCCCTTTGACTGTGAGGAGGACGCCATCGATGCCATCCTCCACGGCCGCATCCACCCGGGTGACGCCGTGTTCATCCGCTACGAAGGCCCCCGGGGCAGCGGTATGCCGGAGATGTTCTACACCGGCGAGGCCATCTGCTCCGACCCGGCCCTGGCCTCCAGCGTGGCCCTCATTACCGACGGCCGCTTCTCTGGTGCCAGCCGCGGTCCGGTCATCGGTCATGTGAGCCCGGAGGCTGCTGCCGGCGGCCCCATTGCCCTGGTGGAAGAAGGGGATATCATTGAGCTGGATGTGGAGGCCCGACGCCTGGAGATCACCGGCGTAAAGGGCCAGCACAAGACCCCCGAGGAAATGGAGGCCATCCTGGCAGAACGAAAAGCAAACTGGAAAGGTTTTACAGGCAAATACACCCACGGCCTGCTGAAGCTGTATAGTCAGCACGCAGTCAGTGCCATGAAGGGTGCTTACATGGAGTAAGGAGCGTAAAAACTATGGCAGAAGCAAGAAGTCTGGTAGATATCAAACTGGATAACGCCTACAAGTTCGGTGCTGGCCGTTACCTGCAGGAAGCAGGCGCTCTGAACCTTGTGGGCAACGAAGTGGCACGCTTTGGCAAAAAGGCCCTGGTCATTGCAGGTCCCCGTGCCTGGGCTGCCACCGAAGGCAAGGTGGAAAAGAGCCTGTGGGATGCCGATGTGGCATTTGAGCTCTCCATCTACCCCGGTCAGAACACTTACGAGCGCGCGAAGGAGCACGCCCTGCAGGCTTTGACTAGCGGCTGTGAGGTCATCGTGGGTGTCGGCGGCGGCCGCATCATGGATCAGGCCAAGGCCACGGCTCACTTTGCCGGCGACTTGCCCGTTGTGGAAGTGCCTACCTCTATTGCTACCTGTGCGGCCTTTGCCCCGCTGAGTGTTATGTACACCGCCGAGGGGGCTTCTCTGGGTAGCCTGCGCTACGACCATGAGGTCAACGCCATCGTTATGGACATGGATGTAATCTGCAAGGAGCCGCCCCGTTACGCCGCCAGCGGTATCATGGACGGTATGGCCAAGATGATCGAGCTCCAGAACGGCCGCAGTGAGATCCTGCTGGACGACGTGAGCATCGGCCTGTTCACCGCCTACACCATTGCCGAGATGGCCTACCACGTTTACGAGAAAGAAGCCCATCAGGCCTGTCGCGACATTGCCGAGGGCAAGCTGACCAAGGCTGTGGAGGACATTGCATACCTGAATGTTGCCGTGGCCGGCATCGTCAGCGGCGTAAGCAAGGGCTTTGGCCAAACCGCTCTGGGTCACGAGACCTACGAGCTGGTGCGGACCCACTTTACCCAGGAAGCAAAGCCCTACCTCCACGGCGAGATCGTGGCCATTGGCGACTGCCTGCAGATGGCCTTCAATGGTCATCCTGAGCAGGTGACACCTTTCCGTGACTTCATGCGCAGCATGGACATGCCTCTGACCCTGGAGGACATCGGCATTGACCCGAACTCTCCCAAGATGGAGAATTTGTTCCAGGACCTGTTCCACAGCCCCTTCATGGAGCCTACGGCAGAAAATGAGGGGCGTCTGCGCGAAGCCATGTGCTACTTGTCTGCAGACTGAGAAAATACCAAAAGTCGAATATATTTACTCGAATTGAATGAAAACGCTTAACAGAAGCCCTGCCTTTCGGTAGGGCTTCTGTTCCGGCTGGAGGTGTACGATTTCTCCGAAGCGGTTTTTCAGGAGGCGTTGCTGAATGCGCTGACGCATCGCTCCTATGAGGACATGGCACCGATCTACGTCAAGCACTACCCCACAAAGATCGTGATTGAAAACCCCGGCGGCTTTCCGGGGGACATCAACGAAAGTAACATCATCACCCGCCAGTCCATTCCCCGGAATAAGCTGATCGCCATGACTCTTCAGCACCTGAAGTATGTGCAGCGTTCCGGGCAGGGCGTGGACATCATGTTCCAGAGTATGCTCACCGAGGGCAAAGCCTACCCGGAGTACGCCAGCACGCCCAACTCCGTCTGGCTGACCCTTCGCAGCACGATGGAGAATCAGAACTTCGTGCGTTTCATCGCAGAGACACAGGATAAGCGGTCCAAGATGTTCATGCTGTCGGAGCTGATGATTCTGCACTATCTGCGGGAGCACCAGAAAATCACCCTGAAGCAGGCGGCAAAGACAATTCAGGAAACCGATGACAACGCCCACAAGGTTCTGAACGCTCTCCGGGACGAGGGGCTTCTGGAACTCAACGGCAAGACCTATATGCTGTCCTTCAAGGTCTACGAAACGGTGAAAACCGATGTGGCCTATGTGCAGGATAAGACGGTCAGCCAGATTCAGGCAAAGGATCGGATTCTCGAATATCTGAAGCATAAGCCGTCGATTACGAATCAGAAAGCGCAAGAGCTGTGTGGGTTTAATATATTATATCCTGCACCAGATGTGCAAGGACGGCATCTTGCGGCCTGATGGCGTAGGCCGAGGGACAAAATACAAAAGCGTGAAGTGAAAATTTACGCTGACTTTCCGGGATTTGCGCTGAATCTACGCTGAGAAACGCGCGCCGCGCGATTAGCATTTTTGCCTCGCGTTTTCTAAGGCTCAATCCTCCAGCCTGCCATGCTCACACCCCAGCGACAGATAACGCTCCATCTCCCCTCTCAGCACCATCTGTGCGTACTCCAAGGGCTTGTTGTAGAGCAGCCAATCCAGTTCTGCCCGCTGTGCCAGAGTGTTGCCGTACTCGTCCTCCACAGCGGCGCAGTCGATGGAAAGGACAGTTTCATCCTCAAATCGGGCTTCCACCCGGTTGGTGTCCATGTTGTAGCGACAGGAAAGCAATTTTGTCATAATAGTATCCTCCAAGACTTGATTTTTGGTGTGCGGTCACTCGAACTAATGCCGTCAAGTCGTTGTCGGATGAAGTGGTTTTCAGTTTGTCTGGGAGTAAGTGCACGGTTTCTGCACGGATTTTGCACGGTTTCAAACCGTGCAGAGGGTACTTCTCGGTGCAAAATCCGACAAAGGGTGCAGAAACTCCAAGCCAAAAACCTGCGATGTATCGCATAGAAGTGACGCTAAAACGTAACTTCCAAAAATTGAGGGAATCGCCCGGCGTGCGCTACGAATCAGTAGGCCCAGGGTTCGAGTCCCTGGAGGTGCACCAGATATTGAACGTCAAGTCGCAAGATTTGGCGTTCTTTCTTTATGTAGGAAAGCGGCTGCACACTTTCTGCACACCGTTTGCACATTTGCCCGAATCGGGGGCTTTTCTGCGCATGACTTGCACAGCCTGCCTTCCTTTGCATGAAAATGGAACTTGTCGGGGCGAGGCCCCTCCATCTTGCTGCGCAAGACCGTTCTGTCGCTTAAAAGCCCCACTGGGGCTTTCATTGCTCCACTTCGCAAACGCGAACGTTTGAGAACACGTCACTTTCGACAGTGTACAAGAAAAAGCGAGGGAAACTTTTGCAAAAAGAGAGAGGGCTGGACGGTGCCAGCCCTCTTGACAGGAGCAGATACGCAGATTTCTATTTTATGCCCGCACATCCTCCCGGCGTAAAAGCAGCCATGCCAGAAGAAACATCGTCCCCAGCCAGAAGATGCAGCTGAAGGCAAACAGCCCGTAGCTGCCAGCCAGAGCATCCGCACTTTTGTTGGAGTTCATACCGAGTTGCATCAGGGAATAGGGCCACAGGATTCCAAAGCCTTTGGAGCTGATAAAGATGCCGGTAATCCCGCCCAGCAGCCCCAGAAAAATGGGCACGGCAAAGCTGCGGATGACCATGGCCAGCACCAGCTGTGCGGCAATGACAGCCAACGCACCCAGCAGTCCCCGCAGTAAAAACAGAGGTAAGGTGACCGGCGGCAGCCCGGGCAGATGGGCAAATACCTTGCCGCAGAAAACGAACAGTGCAAACACAAAACCGTGGGTCAGAAGCGCCAGCTTTGTCACCACAGCAAACTTTGCTGCAAACAGGTCCAGCGGCGGTACGGGGCTTGCCATGATCAGGTTCCAGTTGTGCCCCAGATGTTCCAGCCGCCACAAGTAGGCAGCATAGGCGGCTGCCATGGCAGGGAAGAAGAACATGGAATAAAACAGGGTGTGCTGGGTCCACAGGCTATACCAGCCGTCGGTGAGGATCTCAAGATTTTGCAGATAATTGAAGGTGCCGTAGGTGGCCGAAAGAATGGGCAGCACAAAGAACATTGCCCAGATGGGGGATGCGTGGAGTTTGCGGTTCTCCGCAAGAATACAGCGTTTCAGCATGGTTTTATACCTCCTCGTCCTGTACCTTGCGCCACGCAAGGGCAAACAGCACAGCGCCCAGCGCAAGGGTGAAGGCCAGCAGCACCCAGTTGAAGGGGCGGGTGCCGTAGGTGACGGTGTGGGTAGCCTTGTCCCAGTTCGCCACTTCGTAGGCGCTCAGAGGGATGTAGTACCCAAAAGGCACAAAGTAACTGGCAAGCGGCGGCATAAAAGCAGAAAACAGCCCCACCAGTGCCCCTACGATGCCCACGCAGAGCGCCGGCAGGGGATTGCCCACCCACAGCATCAGCAGAAATTCCCCAAAGAAGAGCATTGTGTCCACCGCCAGCGTGCAGATGAATAGGTAGACCAGCTGCCCAGTGGGAAAGGCTTCGGTATAACCATGAACGCGCCCCAGCACCGGAACGCAGGCCAGCTCCAGCACCGTGACCAGCAGCACCTCCAGCACCCCAAAGACAGCTTTGCCTGCAAACAGGCTGCGGCGGCTCTGCAGGGTGTAGAGCAGCTTTGCGGTGTTGCCTTTGATCTCCATATCCCACAGCCGGGAGGCCAGCACTGCCATCATCACCGGCATCAGAATGGCTTCAATAACGGGCAGGCTGTAAAGCAGGGCGCTGTAACCGTTGGCGAGCTCCTCCGGGCCAGCTGGGGCAAGGCCACCCACCCACAGCACGACAATGCCGGGGATGAGCAGGCAGAGAGCAAGGTCATGCCTACGGTGGGCTTTTTGCAGTTCTGCACGGAAAGCTGCCATCTTACGCCACCTCCCCGCTGGTCTGGGTCAGGCTGAGGAAGATGTCCTCAAGGCTCTTTGTCTGTGCAGTCAGTCCAACCACGCCCACGCCTCTTTCGGCAAGAGTACAGACCAGCGCCGCCAGCGCTTCGTCCGGCAGCGGGGGCAGCTGCAGGGTGTCCGGCTGGTCTGCCGGCGCAGCGGTTTTTACCCCCTGCTGCTGCAGGACGGCTGCGGCTTTGGGTGTGTCCAGCACCCGCAGCAGAATGCCGCCCCGGCTGTGCTTTTGCAGCTGCTGCAAGGAGCCCTCGAACAGCAGTCTGCCGTGGTTCAGGATGCCCACCTGATCCACCATCTGCTCGATCTCGCCCAGCAGGTGGCTGGAGATCAGCACGGTGGCTCCGGTGGTCTGGGGCATGGAAGCGATCAGACTGCGCATCTCCTGAATGCCTGCTGGGTCCAGACCATTCGTAGGTTCGTCCAAGATCAGCAGTTTGGGGTTGCCCAGCAGCGCCATGGCAATGCCCAGCCGCTGCTTCATGCCAAGGGAATACTGCCCCACCTTCCGGTCAGCGTCTTTGGTCAGGTGTACGATCTCCAGCACCCGGCTGATGTCCTTCCGGTCCACGTCTTTCAGGTCAGCCACGATGGAAAGGTTTTCCCGGGCAGTCAGGTGCAGGTAACCGGAGGGGGATTCGATCAGACTGCCGGTCTGCCGCAGCAGGGCAATGCGGTTTGCTTCGTTCAGGGTGCGCCCCAGCAGTTCCACGCTGCCGCCGGTGGGGTGTACAAGCCCCAGCAGCATCTTCATAGTGGTGGATTTGCCCGCACCGTTGGGGCCTAAAAAGCCGTAGACACAGCCCTCCGGGACAGTCAGGTTCAAATGATCCACCACCGGACGGCCATGGTAGCCTTTGCAAAGGGCATGGGTCTCGATCACAGGTTTCATAAATGGTCTCCTTTCGCATTCATGGTTTTCGGAACGATGCCAGAATACACCCGCTGCCTTAAACTGACCGGAAGCGCAGCTTAATTTACCCTTAAATTTGCAGGTGTTTTCCGCTGCGGCGCAAAAAGTGTGGTATAGTAAAGGCGGGAAAGGAGAACTGCCCTTATGGATACCATTTATGATGCAAAGCTTCTCATTGTGGATGACAACGCCGAGCTGCTGGCACTGCTGTGTGAGCAGCTGCGGGGCGCAGGATATGGCCATATCAGAACTGCCCAAAGCTGCGCCGCTGCCCGTGTCTGCTTTGCGGCAGAGCAGCCGGAGCTGATGATCCTGGATATCAACCTGCCGGATGGGGATGGATTTTCGCTGTTCCGGGCGCTGCGGGCAAAAGCGGATGTCCCGGCGCTGTTCCTCTCCGCACGGGATGCGGATGCCGACCGTCTGTTTGGGCTGGGTCTTGGCGCAGATGACTACCTGACCAAGCCCTTTCTGATGCAGGAGCTGCTGCTGCGGGTGCAGCATATTTTGCAGCGGGCGTACCGGGCAGAGCTGTCCCGTACAAAACCGGCACCTTTGCAGCTGGGGGAGCGGTGCGTAGACCTGAATGACGCCATTGTTACCCTGCCGGAGGGCAAAACACTGGCGCTGACCGCTACCGAGCTGGCGCTGCTGCGGAAATTGGCAGAGAACCGGGGACACATCGTTACCTACGATGCCCTTTGTGCGGCGGTCTGGGGCGCAGATTACTATGGCTACGAGAACAGTCTGGGTGTACATATCCGGCATCTGCGAGAAAAGCTGGAAGCCGAACCCGGTGCGCCGCAGTTTCTGCGGACGGTGCGGGGCATTGGCTATAAGCTGACAAAGGGGGAAGAAGCATGAAAACCTTTGTGCGCCTGATCCGGCGGTATGTGCTGGCGGCGGTGGGCATCGTTCTGCTGCTGTTGTTTTCCGGTGTTGCAGTGCTGGGCTGGCTGGGTTGGCAGGAGGGATGCAGCCTGCCGCAGCGGGAGTATTCATCCGGCGAGATCGCGGATTCCATGGTGGAGACCGCCGAAGGGCTTGCCTTTGGGGCAGAACGCACCCCGCAGGAATGGATGAACGGCTACGAGTGGGCGATGGTGCTGGACGATGTGGGAAACATCCGCTGGAGCTACGGCCTGCCGCAGGAGCTGAACCATGCCTACACTCCCGGCGATATCGCCCAATTCGCCCGCTGGTATCTGGCGGATTACCCGGTATTCTGCTGGACAGAACCCTACGGACTGTTCGTCATCGGGCTGCCAAAGGGGAGCCTGTGGAAGTACAGCATTTACAGCTCACCGGACTTTGCCCTGAGCATAGTGCGGGTGCTCCCGGCGGCAGCGCTGGGAATGCTGCTGCTGGGGCTGGCGCTCTGCTTCTGGCTGAGCTGGCGGGGGGCAAAGCGGCTGGAGACCGTGGCAAACGGTCTGGATGCACTGGCGCAGGGGCAGACCGTCCGGCTGTCTACCGACGGTTTTGCCGGGGAACTGGCAGAAAAGCTGAACCGGACCGGGGCGCAGCTGCAAGCCAAAAATGAGATGCTTTCCCGGCGGGACAACGCCCGCACCCAGTGGATCGCAGGAGTCAGTCATGACGTGCGCACCCCGCTGGCGCTGATCTTAGGCTGGGCGGAGCAGCTGGAACAGGATGCACTTTTGCCGGACAGCTCCCGGCAGAAAGCGACCGGCATCCGCACCCAGTGCGAAAAGCTGCGCACCCTCATTGATGACCTGAACCTGACCAGTAAGCTGGAATACGGTGCCCAACCCCTGCGCCGGAAAGACCTCCGGGCAGGGCCGCTGTTCCGGCAGCTGGTGGCGCAGTTCTGCGAAAGCCCACTGGCAGAGCGCTGCGAGATCACACTGGAACAGGAAGAATCAGCAGAGCAGACAGTGCTTTCGGTGGATGAGGCGCTGCTGGCACGGCTGCTGGAAAACCTGATGAACAACAGCGTCCGGCATAACCCAAAGCCGGTGAACATTACCGTGCACACCCGGCAGGTAGGAGAGCGCTTCTGCCTGACCGTGGCAGATAACGGTATTGGCTATCCGGCTGCCGTTCTGGTGGCACTGAACGCTGCGGAGCCTGCCGAAAATGCGCCCCATATCCTTGGCTTATATGTAGTGCAGCAGATCGCCGCCGCCCATGGCGGCAGGGCAGTGTTCGGGCAGAACACCCCCTGCGGAGCAAAAGCAACGGTCTGGCTGCCGGTAAAATAAAAAATGTGAACCTTTTAGGTGTTTCCACCCAGAAAAGTCCACATAGAAAGAGCTGCTTTGGATTTATAAGAGATCGCAGTTGTCCAAATCCCTGCCATGGATCGTAGTTGTGGATGTACATTTGATGCTTGGTCTAAACAGATGATATCGTAGCTGCCGTATCGGGCTCGAACCCGGCCGTTTTCCCGGCTTTGCAGAAAAATCCGATCCCTGTTTTAAGGGGCTGATTTTGACTCTGCACATTTTTGCACACTTTTTGCACACCGGAATGGTTGGATAACGGATGCAAGAGGGGATAGCAGGTGCAAAGGATGCAGCAGATGCAAAATATAAATTCACCATAAAACGATAAAAACAACAAATCTGCGCAATTTTGAAAATTGATGATCGTTTCACGTTGGCGTCTCTTGATCGGTGGGCCCAGGGTTCGAGTCCCTTCCATCGCGCCAAACAATGAAAATTCGAACCTTTTCTCGATAGGAGAAGGGTTCGGATTTTTTATATTCTTTGGAAAACAGAACGAATCCCTTGCTTCCATCGAAAAGCGTCCCAGACCTTATCATAAGAAAGCACGACAGACCTTTGATCTTGAATGGCAATCCGGAGAAATATTTGAAAGGCGATTTTAATCTTGCACGGCACTGGAAAGAATGCTATACTAGGTAAGTTAAAACTAACTGTTACATATTTGACTGGATTCAGGAGATCGCGAAAGAAGATGGAACTCAAACAGCTAGAGTATTTTACCATTGTGTGTGAAAAAGGAAGCTTCAGCCAAGCGGCAGAATGCCTTTATACATCACAGCCCAATGTCAGCAAGGTGATTTCCTCGCTGGAAAAGGAGCTGGGGAGAAAACTGGTGGAACGGAGCAGCCGGGGGCTGCGGATCACGCCCTATGGGGAGACCGTGCGCGATTATGCAAAAGTCATTCTGAAACACGCTTCTCTGATCGGCTCGATGGCGACGCACCACAATGGCAAAAAATTTACGTTGGCAACTTACCCCAGCAATATGATCACGAATCTTCTGGTGGATTTTTATCGGCACTGGGGCAGAGAGTACATCGTCGAGCATCAGGAGGGCAGTGTCGAAGAGGTCAGCAACTGGGTGGCCAGCGGGCAGACGGAGATCGGCATCGTCTATATTGCACAGCGTCAGCTGGCGGCGTTCCGGCATATCCTTGGACATAAGAATCTGGAATTCGAACCGCTCGATGTAAAAGAAGCCTGTGTCTATGTGGGTCCCAATCACCCATATTACGAGAGAGACTGCGTGGATTTCTCGGAGCTGTCCAGTTTGCGCTTCATCGGGGCGGTACGGGACTACTTTTCTATGGAGCATCATCTGGACCGGGTCTCATTGGGCGCTATCAGCACCAAAGATTTGAATTATTCCATTTACTCGAACAGCGACCACATGACCATCAATGCGCTGACGCAGACCGACCTGTGCAGCCTTGGCATCAATTTTATGCACCAGCCGTATAAACACTATGACATCAAGAATCTGAAAATCAACGGATGTGAGCCGTTTTTGCTGATCGGGATCGTTCGACCAGAGGGTGATGAACTAAGCAAAGCAGCACAATGGTTTATCGAAAATTTCAAAAAGCTGCTCTGAGAAAAGGCTTGACCCACTATAACGATTTGTTATGGAAAGCCATGCCGATTTCATCACTGGTCAGGCAAGACAAACTGTGGTATCCTATGGGAGCGCCGCGCGGCAAGCGTGGGGCTCCTTTTTCGTTATAACTGATGTTTTTTGATACCACAGGAGGAAACACACTATGAAAATCTCTCGCAGAAGCTTCTGTCTGCTGATGGCGGGTGCCTGCTGCACCGGCGTGCTGGCTGCCTGCGGCTCCAGCTCTTCGTCCACTGCTTCGTCCAGCGCTGCATCCGCTTCCGCTGCGGCATCCGGGGAAGTCCGCGATGAGCTGATCTTTGTCAACTATCGTGATATTCGTGATCTGAACCCGCATCTGTATGCGGGCGAAATGTATGCCCAGAGCATCCTCTACGATACATTGGTCAGCATTACGGCAGATGGCTATGAAGGCTGTCTGGCGGAAAGCTGGGACATCAGCGAGGATGGCCGCACCTACACCTTCCACATTCGTCCCAATGTTCTGTTCTCGGATGGCGAAAAGTGCGATGCGAAGGCCATCCTTGCCAACTTCAACGCCATTCTGGAAAACCGCGAACGCCACACCTGGCTGGAGATGATGAACCTGCTGGTGGGCGTGTCGGCTCCTGATGAAAATACCTTCGTCATTGAGATGAGCGAGCCTTACTACCCCATGCTGACGGAGCTGGGCTGCATCCGTCCCTTTGCCATGATCTCCCCCAGCTGCATGATCAACGGCAGCACGAAGGATGGCGTCAATGGCCACATTGGCACCGGTCCCTATGTGCTGACGGATTTCGTGACCGATGAATACGCCGTGTTTGAGCGGAACGAGAATTACTGGGGCAAAGCTCCGGCCATCCGCAAGATCACGGTCAAGGTCATTCCCGACAACCAGACCCGTATCATGGCTCTGGAATCCGGCGAGATCGACCTGATTTTCGGCAAGAACATGATCGACGCCGATGCCATCAGCCAGTATCTGGACAGCGACAAGTTCACGGTCGGTCTGTCTGACCCCACCTCTACCCGCCATATCGTTATGAACACCACCCGTGAGATCCTGGGCGACCCGGCGGTTCGTAAGGCATTGCAGCACGCTACCGACCGTCAGACCATCTCTGACGGCATCTTCTACGGTTTGGAGCAGCCCGCGGATACGCTTTACGCCACCACGGTCCCCTACTGCAATGTCGGCCTGAAGCCGTATGAGTACAGCACCGAGACTGCGGCGCAGATCCTTGACGAAGCCGGATGGGTATTGGGCAGCGACAAGATGCGCGCCAAGGATGGCAGGCAGCTGGCGCTCGACCTGCTCTACAACAGCGACAGCGTGACGGAAAAGACCATCGCCGAGTATCTCCAGAGCGAGTACCTCAAGCTGGGCATTTCCATGACCATTCACGGCGAGGAAGAGCAGTCCTACCGCGATAACATGAAGGCCGGCAACTTCGATATGGTCTTCAATATCTGCTGGGGTATGCCGTATGACCCGCAGTCCTCGCTGGCCGCGATGCGCGCCCCGGTCTATGGCGACTATGCCGCCCAGCAGGGTCTTGAGGACAAGGCAGAGATCGACGAAGCCATTACCAAGATCCTGACCTCTACGGACGAGAACGAGCGTCAGGAGCTGTATAAGTCGGTCCTGACCAATCTGCACGAGGATGCAATGTATCTGCCGCTGACCTATGAGTGCAACAAGGCTCTGTACACCTCTGCTCTGCACGGCGTCCATTTTGGCACCGACCAGTACGATGTGCCCTTTGCGGATATGTATTTTGAATAAGAATTGACAGGAAAAGCCGCTTCGGGTATGGAGCGGCTTTTCTTGAAGAAAGGACTGCCCATGAAACGCTATGTTGTACGCAGACTGTTGATGGCGATCCCGCTGCTGCTGGCCATTTCGTTCGTCTGCTTCTGCTTTATCAATCTGATCCCCTCCAACCCGGCGGAGGTCGCGCTGCGCGTCCAGCAGACCCCCGTGATCACGGAGGAGATCATCGCTGCGATGGAAGAACAGCTTGGTCTGAACAAGCCCTTCTTTGTCCGTTATTTTGATTGGGTGCTGGGCTGTCTCCACGGTGACTTTGGCATCAGCTATGTCAACCCGAAACGCACCGTGGCGGGCGAGCTGCTGCGCTGCCTGCCTGCGACCCTTCAGCTGGCAGGAACTTCTTTTGTCATCGTGGCGGTGCTCAGCATCCCCATCGGCTTCCTCTGCGCAGTCTATAAGGACGGCTGGTTTGACAGGATCATGCGCGGACTGGTCTTTGTGACGACTGCCATGCCTGCCTACTGGGTGGGTCTGCTGCTGATGTGGGGCATTGGCGTCAAATTGAACTGGCTCCCCACCAACGGCAACGGAACATGGCGGCATCTGATCCTGCCGTCCTTCACAGTGGCATTGAGCTATATTTCAACGTATATCCGCCTGATCCGCAACAATATGCTGGAAAACATGAAACAGGACTATGTGCTTTACGCCAATGTGCGCGGGCTGCCGCAGAAGTCGATCCTGGTCAAGCACATCCTGAAAAACTCCATGCACACCTGCATCGTGGCGATGGGCATGAGCATCCCCCAGCTGATCTCCGGCACCATCGTGGTCGAAAATGTTTTTTCGTGGCCGGGACTTGGTACGCTCTGCATCAGCTCCATCTTCAATCGGGATTACCCGGTCATCCAGACCTATGTTTTGCTGATCGGGGTACTGTTTGTCCTGTTCAATCTGCTGTTTGATATTTTGCAGACCGTCTCCGATCCCCGTCTGCGCAAGGAGGACTGACCATGAAAGAACGATTCTTCCGCAACCGCACGGCAGTGTTTACCGTTGTATTTGTATTGCTGATGGGTCTTGTGGGCGTTCTGGCTCCTGTCATTGCGCCCAACGACCCCTATGAGACCAATATCCTGAACAAATTTGCATCCTACAGCCTGCAATATCCGCTGGGCACCGACCAGCTGGGCCGCTGTGTCCTTTCCCGCATGATCTACGGCATCCGTCCTACCCTCGGCCTTGCCCTGCTGACCATGTTCGGCACCATCAGTCTGGGTGCCATCCTTGGCATCATGGCAGGCTATTTCCGGGGCATCGTAGAAGAAGTTATCATGCGTGTGGTGGATGTGATGCTCTCTTTTCCCAGCCAGATCATGGTGTTCGCTGTGGTGGCACTGCTGGGTGTCAGCGTCCAGAACGTCATCATTGCAAATGTTTTCATCAAGTGGGCGTGGTATGCCCGCATGATCCGCACGGGCGTCATGCAGTACCGCGACCGGAACTTTGTCCAGTTCTCCCGCTGCGTGGGAATGCCGGAGCGGTTCATCCTGTTCCGCCATCTGCTGCCCTCCATCACTTCCGACCTGGTGGTTCTGGCTTCGCTGGATGTGGGCTGGGCGATCATCAACATTTCCACGCTGTCGTTTCTGGGACTGGGCGTACAGGCTCCCACGCCGGAATGGGGTGCAATGCTCAATGAGGCAAAAAATGTGATGACGTCGAACCCGGTGCAGATGATCGCTCCCGGTATCGCCATTGTGGTGCTGGTCTGTGTGTTCAACCTGATGGGTGACGCCCTGCGGGATGTGCTGGACCCCAAGGAGGTGCAGAAATGACCCCTGTTTTTGAATTGAACGATCTGCACGTTTCTTTGCAGAGCCGCCATAAGGAGATCGAACTGGTGCGCGGCGTTTCCTTCGCAGTTGCTCCCGGCGAATGCCTCGGCATTCTGGGGGAAAGCGGCTCCGGAAAGTCTATGTCGATGAAAGCTGCGATGGGTCTGCTGGACCACAGCTTCCATGTCAAGGGCAGCGCACAGTTTCAGGGGGAAGAGCTTCTGGGCAAGAGTGCTGAGGAACTGCGCCGTCTGCGCGGCGGAAAGGTTGGCATCATTCTTCAGAACCCGATGACCTGCTTTGACCCGCTGTACCGCATTGGGCAGCAGATCGCTGAGACGTTTTCGGCGCATAATAACTGGACAGCGGAGGAAATTCATATCCGCTCACTGGAGCTGCTGGAAAAAATGCGCATCCGAAACCCGGAGGAAGTGCTGGAAAAATATCCGCATCAGCTTTCCGGCGGGATGCTCCAGCGCATCATGATCGGCATTGCAACAGCCATGAAACCGGCTCTTCTGATTGCAGACGAGCCAACCACGGCCATTGATGCCATCACCCAGTATGAAATTCTCAACGAACTTCTGCATATCAAAGAAAATCACAACACGGCCATGATCTTCATTTCGCATGACCTGAACGCCATTTCCCGCGTGGCGGACCGTATCGTGGTGCTGAATCACGGAGCAGTGGTGGACCGCGGCGATTTCCGGCATATCCTGCATCATGCACAAGACCCCTATACGAAACTGCTGGTAGAGAAGCGCGCGGATGTTATGCGCAGGTATACCGCTGTTTTGAACGGCAAAAAGGAGGCTGCCCATGCTTGAACTCAAAAACATCAATGTGAGCTTCCGCAGTGAGCGGCAGGATAAAATTTTTGGTCATACCCGGCAGCAGGTGTTGTTTGATGTGTCACTTGCCGTAAAAGAGGGCACCTGTCTGGGCATTCTGGGGGAAAGCGGCTCCGGCAAATCCACGATGGGCCGCGTGCTCTGCGGACTCCTCAAACCAGACAGCGGTGAAGCCGTTCTGGATGGGGTTTCGGTCTACGCTTCCCGTGCCGGACGGCGAAATCTGCAAAATAAACTCAGCATTGTGTTTCAGGATTACACGACGTCCGCAAATCCCCGGTTCCGCATTCGGGATATTATTGGGGAAGGGCTGACCGTACAGGAACGCAGAGAGGGCAAAAAACTGGATCGGAAAGCAGAAACGAGCCGTTTGCTGGAGCTGGTCGGTCTGCCTGCCGATTTTGCTGACCGGTTTCCCCATGAGCTTTCCGGCGGACAGCTGCAGCGTGTCTGCATCGCCCGTGCGGTGGCCTGCAAGCCGGAGATCATTCTGTTTGATGAAGCGATCTCCTCGCTGGATGCGCACACGCAGGTACAGGTCATGGACTTGCTGCGGGAACTGAAAGACCGCCTTGGTCTGACGTACATCTTTATCACCCATGACCTGACTTCCATTACCTATCTCTGCGATGATGTGCTGTTTTTGTATCAGGGCCGTGTCACAGAGAACCTGCCGGTCGAGCGCATCGGTGAAACGAAGGACGAGTATGCCCGTAAACTGCTGGGCTCCATTGTCGTCTTTGATACGGAGGAATCTGCATGACGCTGTGCGGCTTTGAGATCGCTCCCGGCGAAAAACGGCAGGTGAAACTGCCTGTTCCCGGCGGTGAACCGCTGGAAGCGTGGCTGCTGTGCGGGGCGCACCCCGGGAAAACGCTGGTGGTCACAGCTGGGGTGCATGGCTGCGAGTACGTCGGTATTCTGGCTCTGCAAAAATTAGTGGAAACTCTGGACTGTGCCACTCTTTATGGACAGGTCATTTTGCTGCCGCTGGTCAATTCCAAAGGTTTTTTTGCAGGGGTAAAACAACTGAATCCGGCAGATGGCAGGAACCTGAACCGGGAATTTCCCGGCAAGGCGGACGGAACGGAAACACAGCGGATGGCATGGGCGATCGAAAAACTCCTTTACCCGGAAGCAGATTTTCTTCTGGACCTTCACGGCGGAGACTGGAATGAAGAACTGGCCCCGTTGGTATTCTTTCCCTGTGGAGCCGGGCAAACAGTGGAGCGGGAGACCCGCAGGGCGGCACAGGCTCTTTCGGTTTCCATGCGGGTCTGCTCAACAGCCCGAAATGGATCGTACAGCTGGGCAGCACAAAAAGGGATCCCGGCTTTGCTGTTGGAACGAGGCGGAAATGGCCGCTGGACTTCCGAAGAGGTGGATGCAGATCGCGAGGATGTACTCCGTCTGATGGACCATCTGGGAATAAGAAAAGGAGAGTTCGATGCCGTTTTGCAAACAGAGATCGCAAAAGCCGTCTACGAAGAAGCACCGGCGGATGGGTACTGGTTCCCGGAAGTCTGCGCCGGGCAGGAAGTATTAAAAGATGAACTGCTGGGCAGGTGGAAAAGCTCCGATGGAACGCAGAGCTGCGAAGTCCGTGCACGGTTTGCGGGGCGGGTTTTGTATGAGACTACGGCACTGGGAGTCCGCAGAAATGACCCGCTCGTTGCATATGGAACAGCATGAGTATCCATAAAAACAAAAACAGGGTGCTGTTCAGAACATGAGGTCGCATTTAAGGTGATCCGGCGGCTGCATGGGGGATGTCTGTAGACAAGATCCTGGTATTTCGCAGAGAGCGGGGATAAAAATCAGGCAGCTGTTATAGAATGGCAGCTGCCTGATTTTTTTGAATCAATGGAGAAACTATTGTTATTTTTTGCGAAGAATGATATTATCATTATCGTGAAAGGATGTTTCTCTTAAAAATATGCACCGCCAGCCTTTGAGCTTTTGAACCTTTGAAGAAAGACTGGACGGGCAGAAACGGTAAATGCAATGGAGATTTTACTCACGGGTTTTACAGCGTTCCTGACGCAGGAGTGGATCGAGACGGCATTCCCGGATGATCATGTGCTGACTACCCGCGCAAAAGGGAAGGCACTGCCGGACACCCGGATCAAGACGGTGACGCTGGAAAGCAGGCAGCTGTTGGATCAGCTTGCAGAGACCTATCAGTTTGACCGCGTTGTCTATTTTTCTGAATATCTTCTGCCGCACGGGAATCAGGAAGGTGAACTGGACCGCCTGCGCCGGGTCCTGCAATCCTGCCGCGAGCGGGAGGTGGAGCTGCTGTACCTCTCAGGGCCGGAGGCAGCATTTGTGCCGTCCTCCGGCAAAACGCTGCTGGCCAATGCGGCGGAGGAACTTTGCTTCCATTACGCCAGAACCAGCAAGCTTCAGGTCAAGGTGTTCCGCCTGCCCTACCTGTATGCTGTCTCGGCCAGCGGCGCGGATCAGTTTGCGCGACTATTCGAACAGATGCCTGCCGGTACGGTTCAAATGGATGAACAGGCCGCGCAGCCGCTGCTGGCGCTCTGTGCAGAAGAACTGGCCGATCTCGTTGCCCGGGTGTTCGATACATGGACACCGGAGCCGGAGCGATTTACGCTGCCGGATATGTTTGGGAACACACAGGGGCAGCTGGGCGAGGTGCTGCAAAAGCTTCAGCCCGGGCTGAAGGTGCTGTACGGAACCGATACGATCCAGACCTACCCCGCAGCAGATAATGCGGTCCGCCGCAGGTACGGCTGGTTCCAACGGTACAGCATTCTGGATGATCTTCCAGCGATCTATCATGCGTGGTGCGTCCGGAAGACCGAGAAAAAAAGCTCTATACGCAAAATGGTGGATAAGATCCGCCGGAGCCCGCTCCTGCTGCGGCTTGCGGAGATCGCTGCCGCGTGGCTGGCCACGGAACTGCTGGTGCGTATTACAGGCACGGACGCGCAGTTCCGGATGATCGATCTCCGGCTGATGTTCGTTGTGCTGATCGGCACGGTCTACGGCCTCAATGCAGGCGTGCTGTCTGCTGTGCTGGCGTCTGTTTCTCTGGCAGCGGGCTATCTGCGGCAGGGTACCACCCTGATGCTGCTGTTTTATGCGCCTGCCAACTGGTTGGCGTTCATTGTATATTTTGTGGTGGGAGCGTCCTGCGGCTATGTGCAGCTGCGTAATACAGAGACCGCCCGTTTCGTGCAGGAAGAAAACGAGCTGCTGCGTAAGCGGCTTGAATTTACCCGGAAACTGTATCAGGATACGCTGGAGGATAAACGGTTGTTCCGCCGCCAGATCCTGGGCCGCCGGGACAGTTTTGGCAAGATCTATGCTGTGACCCAGCAGCTGGATATGCTGCAGCCGCAGGAGATCTGCCGCAAGACGGTGCAGATCATGGAAGACGTGCTGGAAAACCACAGCCTTACCATCTACCGTATGGAAAAGAACCAGGGGTTTGCCCGCCTTACCGCCGCCAGCGCCGGAATGACGCCGGAGCCGGCATACTCGCTGGAGGTGGATCAGTGGCTGGATGTGCTCCGCGCCATCGAACAGGAAGGGCTGTGGGTGAATCGCGGCTTCCTCCCCGGACGTCCCATGTATGCCGCAGGTGTGCGGCAGAACGGCAGCCTTGTGGTACTGATCGGGCTGCATACTGCCAGCGAAGAGCAGATGACCCTGTATTACCAGAATCTGTTCCGCATCCTCTGCGGACTGGTGGAAACAGCACTGGTGCGGGCCTTTGAGTACGAGAGCGTTGTGCGGGAAAACTGGTATCTGCCCGGCACCTGCCTGCTGCGTCCGGCTGTGTTTGCAGAGCAGCTGGCTACAGCCTGCACCCTGCAGGAAGACAAAATGGCCCATCATCTGCTGCTGCAGGTGACGGGAACGTTCAAAAACCGGGCCGAAATCAACGACCGGGTGAGGCGCTCCATCCGCAGTACCGATGTGGCAGGCGTTGGAACAAACAACGCCATTTACCTGCTGATGAATCAGACCGATGAAGAGAATCTGCCGCTGCTGACCCGGCGACTGGGTGAAAAAGGGCTTCATGTCACTGCGGTGCCGCTGGATGAGCAGCTGCGGCTGATCAGCGCTGCAAAACAGGAGGCATCGCATGCGTAACGGGTTCTGGCTTGGTCTTGTGCTGCTGGCAGTACATCTGGCCGTATGCGGGGGGATCTGGCTGCTGGCCAGGACCCGGGTACTGGAGGTGGAGGGATATTTTGCCCCGGTGATGCTTCTTGTGCCGCTGTGGGGGCCGCTGTGTGTGCTGCTGCTCCACACTTCCAACCGCCTTACAGGCGGATGCCTGCGGGAACAGACACTTGAAAAGCTGCACATCAACGAAGAAATACACAAAAGTATCCTTGTGGCGGATGACGAAGGCGAGGATACGGTCGTTCCGCTGGAGGAAGCGCTGCTGGTTGACAGTCCCGCGCAGAAACGCAAGCTCATCCTCTCGGTGCTGACGGATGACCCCGCAGGCTATTATGACCTGCTTCAGCAGGCCCGCATGGACAACGACAGCGAAGTGGTACACTACGCTTCCACGGCGCTGTCGCAGATCACCAAGGAGGCGGACCTGAAATTGCAGAAGCTGGAGCAGCGCTATGCCGCTGCCCCGGACGATGCCGCCGTACTGGAAGAATACTGCGACTATCTGGAAGGCTACCTGAAGGATGGTTTCGTACAGGGCAGAGCCGCAGAGATCCAGCGCCATCAGCTGGAGCAGCTGCTGAAAAAGCGGCTGGAAGATCTTGACGGACGCCGCAGCTGTATGCTGGAATGCAGGCTGGCAGAGGTGCAGCTCCGTCTTGCTGAGTATGACCGCGCAGAGAAAACGCTGGAAGAGCTTACGGCGCGCTGGCCCCAGCGCGAGGCACCGTGGGTGCTCTGCCTGCGGCTGGCAGCAGCGCTGCGAGATGGGGAGGCTATCCAAAAAACACTGGGTCAAATCGAGGAAAAGGAGGTCTACCTCAGTGCAAAGGGCCGCGAGATCGTGCGGTTCTGGCAGGGGAAACAGCAATGATAAAGGAGATCCTTTCCCGGCTGCGGACGTTCCGCTGGCAAAAGCTGCTGATCATCTGGGCCGTGTTCGTGGCGATGGCCGCTATCCTGTTTGCGGAGCGCAGCGGCATTCAATACAAAGCAGCGAAATTCAAGCTCGATTATCTCTCCCGGACAGAGGTCGAGCCTGCACAGACCGCCATGTTCGGCCAGCCCGTCACCTGCCTGCTGCTCTACGATTCCGGGCAGGAAGGTACAGACCTTGCAAAAAAGCAGTTCGATCAGATCTTGCTGGATATGAAGGTGAGCACGCGGGCTGTGGATGTGCACACGACCTCTCTTGAAGGGATCCCGGAGTTTGACCGGTATAAAACCGTTGTGGTCCTCATGAGCGATCTGGATGCGTTAGGCAGCCGCCTGATCGACCTGATGAACTGGGTGCAGGACGGCGGCAGTGTCCTGTTTGCCATGACGCCCCAGAAAACGACGTATTTTGATGCCATTTCGCTCAAACTCGGCGTCCTGTCCTCTTCGTGGGAGAATAAGACCGCAGAAAGCATCGTTCCCACAGAGGAGTTTATGCTGGGCGGCGGGCAGCGGTATGAGCTCAGCGACCCATTTGAATCCTCTCTCAGTGTCAGTCTCCGGGAGGAAGCCACAGTCTATGCCCGCACGGGGGACGAAGGCGTTCCGCTGGTATGGGGCACAAAGTCTGGTGCCGGCAGGGTGGTGGTGGACAACATCGGCATCTACGATAAGATCATGCGCGGCATCTATGCAGCGTCCTTCAGCCTTCTGTGCGATGCCGCTGCCTACCCGGTGATCAACAGCGCGGTGTTCTATCTGGACGATTTTCCATCTCCGGTACCCGGCGGCGATGGTAGTTATATCCGCAGGGATTACGGGATGAGCATAGCGGACTTTTATTCCAAGGTCTGGTGGCCGGATCTCGTAAAGCTTGCACAGCAATATTCCATCCGTTTTACCGGTGTCATGATCGAAAACTATGAGGACGATACCCAAAGCACGCCGGTTCGTCAGCCGGACACCCAGCAGTTCCGATATTATGGCAGCCTGCTGCTGCAGCAGGGCGGGGAAGTGGGCTTCCACGGCTACAACCATCAGCCGCTGGTGTTGCCCGATACGGATTACAAGGATCTTTACAGCTACCGTCAGTGGCCCAGCGAGGATGCCATTGTGGCAGCGATGAACGAGCTGATCGATTTTCAAAAGACTGTGCTGCCCAACACCGAGGGCAGCGTCTATGTGCCGCCCTCCAACATCCTTTCCGCTGCAGGGCGGAAGGTGCTGGGCAGCAAAGTGTCCCAGATCCGCACCATTGCCAGCACTTACTTTGAGGATGGCACGTCCCTGCCCTATGTGCAGGAATTCGGTGTGGCCAGCGACGGTATCGTGGAGCAGCCCCGCATCGTATCCGGCGGTATGGTGGGAGATACCTATATGCGGCTGGCCGCGATGAGCGAGTTGAATATGCATTACGTCAGCACCCACTTTATGCACCCGGACGATCTGCTGGATGTGGACCGCGGTGCTGCGGAAGGCTGGGAAACCTATAAGGGCGGTCTGAAAGATTACCTCAAGTGGCTCAGTGCCGCCGCACCGGATCTGCGCAGGCAGACCGGTACCGAGTGCTCTGCCGCCATCCAGCGGTATGCACAGCTGACGGTCACGCTGGACAGCACCGACACCGCGTGGACACTTCGCCTTGGCAATTTTGCCGATGAAGCATGGCTTTTCTTCCGCGCCAATGAGGGGACTCCCGGCAAGGTGACGGGCGGCGAATTGACCCGCCTGACCGGAGATCTTTATCTGCTCAAGGCCAATGCCGACACCGTCCGCATTGAAAAGAAGGGAGCATGACCATGCGCATCTGTCTGGTGCTGGAGGGGTCTTACCCCTATGTCCACGGCGGCGTATCCACATGGATGCACGCTTACATTCAGGCTATGCCTCAGCAGGAGTTCTCCCTCTGGGTCATCGGTGCCAAAGCGCAGGACCGGGGAAAGTTTGTGTATGAGCTGCCGCCCAACGTGAAAGAGGTGGAGGAGGTTTTTCTGGATGATGCTCTCCGTCTCCACGGTGAGCAGCATCCGGTCCTGTTTACCGCAGACGAGCGCACCGCCCTGCGGGAGCTGGTACGGCTGGGCAGCCCGGATTGGGAGGTGCTGTACCGTCTGTTTCAGGAAAAAGGCGTCCACCCGCTCTCTTTTTTGCAGAGCCGGGACTTCATGGAGCTGTTCACGGACATCTGCATGAAGGAGTATCCCTATGTGGCCTATGCGGATGCGTTCCATACCATGCGCTCGATGCTGCTGCCGGTACTCTATCTGCTTACGGGCCGGGTGCCGAAAGCGGATGTCTACCATGCGATCTCTACCGGCTACGGCGGTCTGCTGGCCTGTCTGGGCGGCAGCTTGAACCATGCACCGGTGCTTCTTACGGAACACGGCATCTACACCCGCGAACGGGAGGAGGAGATCATCCGCGCAGAGTGGGTGGTGCCATCGTTCAAGAGCCGGTGGATCCGGTTCTTCTATCTGCTTTCAGAGGAGATCTACCGGCGGGCGTTCCGGGTCAGCAGCCTGTTCTATAATGCCCGCCGGACGCAGATCGAGATGGGGTGCGATGCTGAAAAGTGCATCGTTATCCCAAACGGCGTCCAGTATGAGCGGTTCTGCAATATCCCGCTCAAACAGGAGGATGGCTGGGTGGATATTGGCGCAGTGGTGCGTCTGGCTCCCATCAAGGACGTCAAGACCATGATCTACGCGTTCTTTGAACTGGCCTCCCGGGTATCCAACGTCCGGCTCCACATCATGGGCGGCGTGGATGATGAGGACTATGCGAAAGAGTGCTATGCACTGGTGGAGGAATTGCAGCTCAAAAATCTGATCTTCACCGGCCGTGTGGATGTGGTGCAGTATATGCAGAAGCTGGATTTCACCATCCTTACCAGCATTTCGGAGGGACAGCCGCTCTCTGTGCTGGAATCCATGGCAGCCTGCCGTCCCTGCGTGACCACCGAGGTGGGATGCTGCAGGGAACTGCTGGAAGGCGCCCCGGGGGATACGTTCGGCATTGCAGGCTACTGTGTACCCCCTATGTACCGTCAGGGGCTGGCCGATGCGATGGAGAAAATGTGTGCCAGCCGTGCCCGGCGCGAAGAGATGGGGCGCATTGGCCAAAGACGGGTGGATGCTTACTTCCACCACGAGCAGATGCTGGCGAACTACCGCAAAATGTACGACGAGACCGCAAAGGAATATCACTTGGAGTAACCATGGCAGGAATTGGATTTGAATTGAAAAAGCTGTTCCGCCGCAAAGGGCTGTTTGCCTCCCTGCGGGCCTACGGCTATGCGGGCATCATCTGCACCGGCCCCATGCTGCTGGGCGTTCTGCTTCAGCTTGGTATTTTGCTGCTCTGCAGCTGGGCGGGCGCCCCGCGGGATCAGCAGGATCTGCTGGTCTGCATGATCACCTATACGCTGCTGTTTTCCCTTACGGTCACCAGCTTCTTTTCCATGCCGGTAACACGGTATCTGGCAGATATGCTGTATGAGGAACAGGAGCAGACCATCCTGCCTTCGTTCTGGGGCTCCGGCAGCATGATGCTTGTACTGGGCTGCACACTGTATGGGCTGTTTCTGCTGGTTTCCGGGGCCACCCTTCTGCAGGGGCTGCTCTGCCTGTGGCTCTTTGCAGAGATGATCGTGAACTGGAACGCCATGAGCTACCTGACCGCCATCAAGGACTACCGTGGCATCCTCTGTTCTTTTCTGGCTGCCATTGCGCTGGCGTTCGGGCTGGGGTTCGTGCTGGTGGTGCTGCTGGGCGGTCCGGTGCTGGAGGGAATGCTCTTTGCTGTGACCATGGGTTACGGTCTGATGATGGTCTGGGATGTAGTGCTGCTCTACCGCTATTTCCCACAGAGCGAGGAGAGCCCTTGGGCATTTCTGCGCTGGGTGGATGCGTTCCTGCCGCTGGCCTTTACGGGGCTGTGCACCAACATCGGGTTGTTTGCCCACCTTGTCATCTGCTGGGCGGGGCCGTTGGGCGTACAGGTCAAAGGCCTGTTTTATGGGGCTCCGTACTATGATGTTCCTGCCCTTATTGCGTTTTTGACCATTCTCGTCACAAGCGTAAATTTTGTGGTGTCGGTGGAGGTCAATTTTTACCCCAAATACCGGAATTACTACAGCCTGTTCAACGATGGCGGCGTTGTGGGCGATATTGTCACAGCAGAGGAAGAGATGCTGGCTGTGCTGAACCGTGAACTTCGGTTCACGGCCCTCAAACAGCTGTTCGTCACAGCGGCGGTACTTTCGCTGGAGAACACTCTGCTGGCTTTGCTGCCTCTTGGGTTCAACGACCTGATGCACGGCTACTTCCGCACCCTGTGTGTGGGGTACGGCCTTTACGCCGTGGGCAACACCATCCTGATGATCCTGCTTTACTTCACGGATTACGGAGGCGCTGTCGCAGCTGCCGCTGTGTTTGCTGTTTCTGCCAGCGGGCTTACGGCGCTTTCCATGGCGTTTGACCCTGCATTTTACGGATTCGGCTTCCTGATCGGGGCGGCACTGTTTTATCTGGTCACGCTGTTCCGGTTGGATGTCTTTACGGCCAACCTGCCCTATCGGGTGTTGGGGCAGCAGCCTATTGTGGCAGAAACAAAATCCGGGCGCTTCACCCGGCTGGGGCTGTTCCTGGAACATAAAAAGCGAAAGCCGACGAAGAGTGCAAAGCATAGTGCTTCTTGAGGGGAGAGAAAAGATGGAAGATAAGAAACTGATCCCGCGCCGCAGGGTGCTGGGGCTGGGCGTGGCGCTGGCCGGGCTGTGCGCAGGCTGTGCCGTGCTGCCGGCCGGGAGCACAGAGAGCGCTGCAGGCTCACAGGCGGCGTCTGGGGAGAAAGCAGCGGACAAGGTGGAAAAGGCCCCGCTGGAGGATATCAACAGTGTCCACCTGCGGGATAATGCAGAACTGTACAACGTCTATGACGACAGCGGCGTGGTGACGATGTACCTGACCGTGAGCCGGGGCAACGACAGCGAAAATACAAACCACAGCTGGGCGGAGATCAATCACTATTCGGTTTATGACTACGAGTACATGAACACTCCCCGCTATCAGGTGAACGGCCTTTTGCAGGTGGGCGATGAGAACGGCCCGGTCGTGGGAGAGCTTGGATATGATACCCTGACCCCAAATGCCACGGTTCAGATCCGCGGACAGACCTCCAGTGAGAATGCTCAGAAAAACTACAAAATAAAGCTCAAGAAAAACAAGGGCAGCTGGCGCGGTCAGCGCACCATCGCCCTCAATAAGCACATGGGTGAGGGTCTGCGCTTCCGCAACAAAATGGCCTATGACCTTATTAAGGGGATCGACCAGATGATGGGCCTTCAAACCCAATTCGTGCATTTGTACGTCAAAGACCTGACCGACAGCGACAGTGGTGTATTTGAAGATTACGGGCTGTATACTCAGGTCGAACAGCTGAATAAGACTGCTCTCAAGACGCATGGAGCAGATCCAAACGGCCAGCTGTATAAAATCAATTCCTTTGAATTTTTGCGCTATGAAGATATTATCCGCCTCTCAACGGACCCTGCATATGACCAAACTGCATTTGAGGCGCGGCTGGAAATAAAGGGAGACAGTGACCACTCCAAATTGATCGAAATGCTGGAAGTTCTCAACGATGAAACATCGTCCATGGAGGATGAGCTCTTTGCAACGTACTTTGACAAGGAAAATATCGCCTATTGGATGGCGTTTCAGCTGCTGACCGGCAACACAGACACTCAAAATCGAAATGTCTATTTGTACAGCCCACAAAACTCGAGAAAATGGTATCTCTGGGACTGGGACAATGACGGTATGCTCCGCCGCCGGGAACGTGAGATCATCAAGTTCTCGGACTCTGAAAGCTGGGAACGCGGCGTGAGCAACTACTGGGGCAATGTGCTGTTCCGGCGCTGTCTGCAAACACAAAGTTACCGTGATATGCTGGATGCCGCCATGAAGGAGCTTTATGCTTACATGAATGAGACGCGTATCCAGTCCATGCTGGAACATTACCGAGGTGTGACGGAAACGTATGTCTGGCAGATGCCGGACCGGATGTATGTCCCTATCACGCATGCCGAATACGAAGAGGTTCTGAAGAGCATCTGGCCGGAGATCGAAGAAAACTATAATTACTACTGGGAGAGCTACCGTAAGCCCATGCCATTTTACATTGGCATACCGCAGGCAGCAAACGGTCAGCTGCATCTGAATTGGGATCCCTCCTATAATTTTAAGGTCGAGGAGATCCATTATACGGTCGAACTTGCAAAAGATTATCTGTTCAACACAGTATTCTTCCGGCAGGAAGATCTGATCCTGCCGGAGCTTACAATGGATACGCTTCCTGCCGGACAATATTTTTTGCGGGTCCGCGCAACGAATGCATCCGGTTACACGCAGGATGCGTTTGATTATTATGTTACCGAGGCCGGCAAGCATTATGGCATGATCTGTTTTTACGTCCAGCCGGACGGCAGTATCGTGGAGGATACCTATGAAGAGTAGACCGGGGCAGCACAACGGGCCAAGCCTGTTTGAGCGGGGCAGGAGCCTGCTGGCCCCGCCGTCCTCCCGCACCGGAGAAAAATACCGCCACGAGCTGAAATATCTTATTTCCTATGCGGATAAGGCAGAGCTGGCAGTGCGGCTGGCTCCGGTGCTTCATCTGGACCCTCACGCAACGAATGGCGGCTATTTCATCCGCAGCCTGTATTTTGACGATTATTGGAATACTGCTTACGAGGAAAAAGATGCCGGTGTGCTGCTGCGCAAGAAATACCGCATCCGTATTTATAATTGCAGCGACCGCAGCATCAAGCTGGAGCGAAAGAAAAAAATCGGCAGTTACATCTATAAAGAAGCTGCGCCTTTGACCCATGCAGAGTTTGATGCGATTCTCGCCGGAGACTATGACTTTCTGCTGCGCAGTCCCCACCGTTTGTGTCAGGAGTTCTACACCGAGTGTGTGTGCAATGTGCTCCGTCCCCGGGTCATCGTGGATTACGACCGGGAACCATGGATCATGGATGCAGGCACGGTGCGCGTTACATTTGACCAGAATGTCCGGGCAGCTGTGGGCAGCTGGGACATTTTTGACTCCGCGCTTCCCGCCCTGCCGGTGCTGGAGCCGGGCAAACTGGTCATGGAAGTCAAATTTACAGAGTATCTGCCGCAGATCGTGCGGGATATCCTCCCGCCCCGTGCGCAGGAGCTGACTGCAGTTTCCAAGTATGTGCTGTGCTGCGATAAGACCGCCTATCGGCACGGGTTTGAATACTGGAACGAAACCTGAGGGGAAAGGAATTACAACGAACCATGAGCACAAAAGACTTTATCAAAAAATCTGTCCTGAACGCCTTTACCCAGTACGATGCGCCGAAGCTTGCCGTGGCGCTGCTGGCGGCGCTGGCACTGGGCATCCTTATTTATCTGGTCTACCGCAAATTCTATACGGGCGTGGTCTACTCCCGCAGCTTTGCGGTAACGCTGGTGGGTATGTGCGTGCTCACCTGCATGGTCACGCTGGCCATCAGTACCAACGTGGTCATCTCCCTTGGTATGGTGGGCGCATTGTCCATCGTCCGCTTCCGCACCGCAGTCAAGGACCCGCTGGATCTGTTGTATCTGTTCTGGTCTATCACTACGGGCATCACGGCGGGTGCCGGAATGTATGCACTGGGGCTGGTCACGGCGGCTGTCATGATCGTTATGATCTACCTGTTCTCCCACTGGCAGGCCAAAGGCCGGGTGTACATTGCGGTGATCCACTATGTGGGAACCGAGGCCGGAGACGACATCATCCGGGCGCTAGGGCGCATCAAGTATGCGGTCAAATCCAAGACCATGCGGGGCGAAAACACCGAGATGGCGGTAGAGGTCTTCTGCAAAGACCCCAATATGGAATTTGCAGACCGTATCCGCGCTGTAAAGGGGGTGCAGGATGTCACCCTCATCCAGTATAACGGGGAGTATCATGGGTAATATTTCAAGGATCCTGGCGGCAGGGCTCTGTCTGCTGGGGATGGGAGCTGCAATGACCGCATCGACCACAAAGACAAGGACCTATGCTGCGGACGACAGCGCATTTCCCAATGCCCAGATCGGTTATGCCCCGATGATCGATACCGCAGAGGCAGGCGATGCAGCGCTCCGCTATCTGGAACTTACATGGCGGGAGGCAGAGCCGGAAGAGGGCGTGTATGCGTGGGAGGCGATCCGCGAAAAATACGACTTTGCCTCACTGCGGGAGCAGGGGATCCACCTGGTGCTCCGTTTTGTCTGTGATGTGCCGGGACAAGAGACGCATCTGGATATTCCGGACTGGCTTTATGCGCAGACAAAGGATGGCAGCTGGTACGACACGGATTATGGGAAGGGCTACTCTCCAAACTATGCCAATGCAGTGTTCCGGGCTGCGCATCATCGTGTGCTTTATGCGCTGGCGGAGTTTTTGGGTACGGATGGATTTGTTTCCTATGTGGAGCTGGGCAGCCTTGGACACTGGGGCGAGTGGCACATCAAAAGCGAAGATGGGCTGGTACCCATGCCGGACGAGGCGATCCGGGACGAATATGCCGCTGATTATCTTGCGGCTTTTCCTACGGCGAAGCTGCTGATGCGCAGGCCGTTCCGCTTTGCGGCAGAACAGGGCCTCGGCCTTTATAACGATATGACCGGCGAGGAAAAAGACACCATGGAGTGGCTGGGATGGATCGCAGAGGGCGGCTGGTATGGCGATGAGCCGCATGCTCTTCCTGCCATGCCCACTTTCTGGCAGGATGCCCCGGTGGGCGGCGAGTTCACCAGCAGCCTTTCCATGCGGGATATGCTGGGGAAGGAACTTCCCCGTACGCTGCGCCTGCTGGAGGCATCGCACATGAGTTTTATCGGCCCCAAAACGGCATCGGTAAAGTATGCGAAAGGATATAATGCCGTGCTGAAGCGGCTGGGCTATCGGCTCCGGGTAACAGAGTTGAAGCTGACTCCCTGCGCAGACGGCGTTTGCGCAGAGCTGACTGTGGCAAACGAGGGCGCGGCACCATTCTACTGGGAGTGGCCCGTGAATCTTTATGTGGAGGATGCAGCAGGCAGCACGTTGTACACGGCGTGTCTGCCGCTGTCCCTGCCAAAGCTGATGCCGGGGGATAGCCAAAAAGCATCGGTCAGACTGGAAGGGGCGGATGCACAGGAACTGCTCAGCGGAGGGTGGAAGCGTCGCAGCCTAAAACATCTGACCATTGGTATCGTGGACCCAATGACAGGCCGTGATGCAGTACGGTTTGCCATGAAAGCGGAGCAGAAAAACGGAAGAACGACCTTGCTGTAGGCTGCCGCGCAAAAAAATAGAATTTCATAAGACCTGGTTCTGGTGGAATGCTCCCGGACGGCCCGGCCAAGCGGGGCTTTGGAAAAACCATGCCCGAAGCCGGTCTGCTGTAGATCATATCTCACAAGGAGGTCTGTTTCATGAATCTGACTCTGCGAAAGGATGCCGATGCCATCATCGCATCCAGCCTGAACGCCGTCCTGCCGGACGAAGCTGTCCGCCGCGCGCTGAAAGCCTTTGCGCCCAGGGGCGGCAGGGTGCTGCTGGTCGCAGCGGGCAAGGCCGCATGGCAGATGGCACACGCGGCGGTGGAAGCGCTGGGCCGTGTGGACGGCGGCGTGGTCGTGACCAAATACAAGCACGTCAGGGGCGAAATTCTGGGAGTAAATTGTTATGAAGCGGGCCATCCGGTGCCGGACGAGAACAGCTTTGCGGCCACCGAGAAGGCATTGGAGCTGGTGCAGGGGCTGACAGCGGAGGATACCGTGCTGTTTCTGCTCTCCGGCGGAGGAAGTGCATTGTTTGAAAAGCCGCTGCTCCCCGGTGCAGAATTGCAGGACATCACCGGCCAGCTCCTTGCCAGTGGCGCTGACATCGTGGAGATGAACACCATCCGCAAACGGCTTTCGGGCGTCAAGGGCGGGCGGTTCGCGCAGGTATGCGCCCCGGCTCAGGTGTTCAGCATCGTGCTGAGCGATATTCTGGGCGACCCGCTGGATATGATCGCCAGCGGCCCGGCGGCGCCGGACACCTCTACCTGCGCACAGGCGCTTGCCATTGCGGAGAAATATCACCTGAAGCTCTCGGAACAGGCAAAAGCTCTTCTGGCGCAGGAAACGCCCAAGATGCTGGACAACGTGACGACCCGGATCACCGGCAGTGTGCGGGAGCTTTGCGCCGCCGCCGCTGTCGCCTGCCGGGAGCTTGGCTATGAGCCCGTCCTGCTGACCGACCAGCTCTGCTGTGAAGCCCGGGAGGCGGGCGGCTTCCTTGGCTCCATCGTCCGGACCCACGCGGGGCAGGGAAAAAAGCTGGCCTACATCGCAGGCGGCGAGACGGTCGTCCACCTGACGGGCAGGGGCCTCGGCGGACGGAATCAGGAGCTTGCCCTTGCAGCGGCTCCGGCAGTGGCCGGGCTGGATGCAGCAGTGTTCTCGGTGGGCAGTGACGGCACTGACGGCCCCACCGATGCTGCCGGCGGCTATGTGGATGGTGACACCCTCTCCGCACTGACCGCCAAGGGCTGGAATGTGTTCGACACCCTGCAGAACAACGACGCCTACCATGCACTGAAAGCGGTGGACGGCCTGATCATCACCGGCGCTACTGGCACGAATGTCAATGATGCTGCCGTGGCGCTGGTGGGGGAGGAGTAAAAAATGTGATTCTGGTATGAAAGAGGGGCGGCTTCCATGTACGTCGATTGGGAATACTACAAAATTTTCTATTATGTGGCGAAGTATCAGAACTTTACGAAAGCGGCGCGGGTGCTGGGCAGCAACCAGCCCAACATCACCCACTCGATGAACCGGCTGGAAAGCCAGCTGAACTGTGTGCTCTTTACCCGCTCCAACCGGGGCGTCACCCTGACGCCGGAGGGCGAGATGCTCTACTCCCGCATCGCCTCGGCGGCGGTGCAGATACAGGACGCGGAGGAAGAGCTGAGCGCCAGCGCCACCCTCGAGCATGGCTCCATCAGCATCAGCGCGACGGAGACGGCGCTGAACATCTATCTGGCCGAGAAGCTGCGGACGTTCCACACCGAGTATCCCGGCATCCGGCTGCGCATCTCGAACCACTCCACGCCCCAGGCAGTGCAGGCTGTGAAGAACGGAGAAGTGGATTTTGCCGTCATCTCCACCCCGGCAGAGGTAGAACAGGGCCTGAAGATGGTGGAACTGAGACCGTTTTATGAGGTGCTGGTGGGCGGAAAGACCTTCACTGCACTGGCCAGCCGGCGTCTGACGCTGAAGGAACTGAGCTGCTATCCGCTCATCTCTCTCAGCGATGAGAGCATGACCCGGAGCTTCTACCGGCAGTTCTTCCTCGACCACGACGCCGTGCTCCGGCCCGACACCGAGGCCGCCACCACCGACCAGATGCTCACGCTGGTGAAAAGTGAGCTGGGCCTTGCCTTCGTGCCCGAACCAATGGCAAAAGAGCTTCTGGCCTGCGGCGAGCTTGTCGAGCTGCATCTGCAGGAGATCATTCCCTCCCGCTCTATCTGCCTCATCTACGACCATCACCGTCCGCTGAACACGGCGGCCCGGAAGTTCCAGCAGATGCTGACGAAAGCAGAGCCGGGCCATCCGGCAGCGCCGAAGCAGGCGGAGAACGTCTCTTTCATATCCCAATAAAATGATTTGTCGTTGTCCCATACCGGAAAGCCGCGGCCTGCAGAGACCCGGGCCGCATCGAATTCATCTGGCGCAAAAAAGCCAAAGGGAAGGGAAAACAGAATGATAGACAAAATGCTCGTGCGCAGGGCAAAGGTACACAACCTGAAAAACATCGACGTGGACATCCCGCTGAACAAGATCGTGGGTATTGCGGGCGTGTCGGGCTCAGGCAAATCCTCGCTGGCGCTGGGGGTGCTGTATGCCGAAGGCTCCCGCCGGTATCTGGAGGCGCTGTCCACCTACACCCGCCGCCGGATGACCCAGGCTTCGAAAGCCTCGGTGGAAGAGGTGCTGTATGTCCCGGCGGCGCTGGCGCTGCACCAGCGGCCGGGCGTGCCGGGCATCCGCAGCACCTTCGGCACAGGCACGGAGCTTTTGAACAGCCTGCGGCTCATGTACTCCCGCCTCGCAAGCCACCGCTGCCCGAACGGGCATTACATCCCGCCGACGCTGGCTGTTGCGGCGGGCAGGGAACTGGTCTGCCCGGAGTGCGGTGCGCATTTCTATGCGCCGTCGGCGGAGGAGCTGGCTTTCAACTCTCAAGGTGCCTGCCAGAAGTGCGGCGGCACAGGCAGCGTCCGGACGGTGGACATGGCGTCGCTGGTGCCGGACGACTCGCTGACCATCGACGGCGGCGCAGTGGCCCCGTGGAACAGCCTGATGTGGTCGCTGATGACAGACGTCTGCCGGGAGATGGGCGTGAGGACGGATGTGCCGTTCCGCGACCTGACCGAACAGGAAAAGGACATCGTCTACCACGGTCCGGCAGAGAAAAAGCATATCTTCTACCACGCCAGGAACTCGAATCAGGCCGGCGAGCTGGACTTTACCTATTACAATGCCGTCTACACTGTAGAAAATGCTCTTGCAAAGGTCAAGGATGACAAGGGCATGAAGCGGGTGGAAAAGTTCCTGCGGGAAGATGTCTGCCCCGAGTGCCACGGCTCACGGCTCTCAGCGGCGGCGCGTGCGCCGAAGCTGCGGGGCATCTCGCTGGACAAAGCCTGCCAGATGACGCTGGAAGCCCTCGTGGAGTGGGTGAAGGGCGTGCCGGGCAGTCTGCCGGAAGAGATGCGCCCGATGGCGGAGAGCATCTGCGAGGCATTCGAAAGTACCGCCAAGCGGCTGATGGATTTAGGTCTGGGCTATCTGACGCTTGACCGCTCGGCCTCGACCCTCTCCACCGGTGAGCGCCAGCGGATGCAGCTGGCCCGGGCCGTCCGCAACCGCACCACCGGCGTGCTCTATGTGCTGGATGAGCCGTCCATCGGCCTGCATCCGTCGAACATCGTGGGCCTGACCGGCGTGATGCACGACCTCGTGGCCGACGGCAACTCGGTCATTCTGGTGGACCACGACACCCAGATCCTGAAAGAGGCCGACTGGGTGATCGAGATGGGGCCGGAAGCAGGAGCTAAGGGTGGACATGTCATTGCCGAAGGGAGGATAGCTGATCTGGAGGCAAAGCCGGAGTCCCAGATCGGGCCGTTCCTCTCCGGAAAAGCTGAGACGAAATTGCGCCGGTGTGCCGGAACAGGGGAGATGTTCGCAGAGGGGGGGATCCATCTCTCCACCGGCAGCATCCACACGGTCAAGCCTTTGGAGCTGGACCTTCCCAAGGGGCGGCTCACCGTGGTAACGGGCGTGTCCGGCTCCGGCAAAACGACGATGGTGCTGGAAAGCCTCGTACCGGCGCTGGAAGCAAAGATAAACGGCAGCGCCCTCCCGGCACATATCCGGGAGATCCGCGCCGAGGGCATCGCGCACGTCAAGCTCATCGACGCGACGCCCATCGGCATCAATGTGCGCTCTACCGTGGCGACCTACGCGGGCGTCCACGACGAGCTGCGGAAGCTCTATGCCAGATCTCCGGACGCCAGGCAAAAGGGCTTCAAGGCCAGCGATTTTTCCTACAACACGGGCAGTCTGCGCTGCCCCGGCTGCGACGGCACCGGTGAGGTGAGCCTGGACGTGCAGTTCCTGCCGGACGTGAACATCGTCTGCCCCGACTGCCGGGGTTCCCGCTACGCGCGGGCGGCTTACGGCGTGAAGCTGATGAACAAGGCGGAGCAGGCCGTCTCCCTGCCGCAGCTGATGGAGATGGACGTCAACTCCGCCCTTGCGTTCTGCGGCGGGATGAAGACAGTGAGCCAGCGCCTGCAGACATTGCAGCAGCTGGGTCTGGGCTACCTGACGCTGGGCGAAGAGACGCCCAGCCTCTCCGGCGGCGAGGCCCAGCGCCTCAAGCTGGCCAGTGAGATCGGCCGCACCCAGACCGACTCGGTGTTCGTTTTCGATGAGCCCAGCATCGGCCTCCACCCGCTGGACGTGCAGGTGCTGCTGCGGGTGTTCCAAGCCCTGCTGGACAACGGCGCGACGGTCGTTGTCATTGAGCACGACCTCGACGTCATCCGCAACGCGGACTATGTCATCGACATGGGGCCGGGCGGAGGCGAGAGCGGCGGCCGCGTCGTGGCAACAGGCACGCCGGAGGAGATCCAGGAAGATCCGGAGAGTATTACCGGAAGATATTTATAACAAAAAGGGGGCAGGTGCTGCATGGCATCTGCCCCCTTCGTCGATATTCTTATTTGCTTTCCGGGACACCGCGCAGTTCGGCACGGAAGCGCTCGGGAACATCTTCTTCCCGGATATTTTTGACGAGATCCGGAAGCTTTGCGGTTTCGCCTACGGGATAGACCATGATGCACTTCCGATGCTTCGCTGACGATCAAAACAAAAGGTTAATTCTCGGAAGAAATATCCTGACCGAAATATTTCTCACTCAGCTCCTTGAGGGTGCCGTCAGCGCGCAGCTCGTCGATGGCGCTGTTGAGGGCGTCGAGGAAGGAAGAGTCTTCGCTCTTGACGATAGGGATCGCAACGTGAGAAGCATCTTCGGTCTGGGCGACCAGCTTGAAGTCGGCGTCCGGATGGACGTTCAGGTAGTCGTAGAAGGAGACGTTGGCGTTCAGGGTGGCGTCGATGCGGCCAGCGGTCAGCAGCTGGATGGTCTCTTCCAGCGTGTCGATGCCCTGGACGGTCGCGCCGTAGCTCTCGGCCAGCTCCATGTAGGTGGAAGCGAGGCTGTTGGCCGTGGTCTTGCCGGCGAGGTCCTCGAAGCTCTTGATGTCCTCGTTATCCTTTCGGACGGCGAGGGCGGTGTGGATGTAGCCGTAGGGAGTGGTGAAGTCGTAGGTCTTGGCGCGCTCTTCGGTGACTTCGACGCCGTTGCAGACGAGGTCGTAGCGGCCAGCGTCCAGACCGGCAAACAGGCTGTCCCAGTCGCTCTCGACGTACTCGGGCTCGACGCCCAGCTTCTCGGCAATGGCACGGGAGACTTCGACGTCGTAGCCCACGAGGGTGTCGCTCTCATCGTGGAAGCTCCAGGGCTGCCATGCGCCTTCCAGCGCGATGACCAGCTTGCCGTTGGACTGGATGGTCTCCAGCTTGTTGGCGGCAGCAGCGGAAGCAGAAGCAGAAGCTGCGGTGCTGGAAGCAGTGGAGGCGGAAGTGTTGGAAGAGCAGCCAGCCAGCGAGAGAACACCGGCAGCGGCCATGACGCTCATGAGAGAAATAAAGGTTCTGCGTTTCATAGGGGATGCTCCTTTCTGTAGTAAAACAAACTTGGGAAAAGCAGGAGAAGGCTCTCCCTTTGGGAGAGCTGGCGCGTGAGCGCCTGAGAGGGCAGGGACGCTGAGGTAGAAGCATAAGTGCGGCGATAGTATCGCTCTGACAAAGAGCCTGCATATCGCTGTGCGGTAACTCGGTCACAGGCGGCTTGCCCTCTCCGTCATTGCTTTGCAATGCCACCTCTCCCAAAGGGAGAGGCTTTAGGCTTCCGCATGGGAGATTTTCTGCAAAAACTCACGGGTCCTTGCCTCTTTGGGATGGGCGAAGAACTCCTGCGAGGGGGCTTCCTCGACCACGACACCGTTTTCCATAAAGACGGTGCGGGACGAGACGTTGCGGGCAAAGCCCATCTCGTGGGTGACGACCAGCATGGTCATGCCCTCCTGTGCCAGCTGCCGCATGACGGCCAGCACCTCGCCGGTCAATTCCGGGTCGAGGGCGCTGGTGGGCTCGTCGAAATAGATGATCTCGGGGCCGGAGGCAAGAGCGCGGGCGATGGCCACGCGCTGCTGCTGACCGCCCGACAGCTGACGGGGGTAGTAGTCGGCACGGTCGGCGAGGCCGACCTTTTCCAGCATCTTCATGCCGACGGCATCGGCCTTTGCTTTGGGCATCCTCCGGGCGACGATGAGGCCCTCGGTGACGTTCTGCAGGGCCGTTTTGTTGCGGAAGAGGTTGTAGTTCTGGAAGACGAAAGCCGTCTTGCGGCGCAGCCGCGCGATGCTGGCGCGGTCGGCGTGGGCGAGGTCGAAGGTCTCACCGTCGAAGGTGAGCTGGCCTGCGTCCGCCGTCTCAAGGAAGTTGAGACAACGCAGCAGGGTGGTCTTGCCTGAGCCGGAAGGGCCGAGGATGGCCACGACGTCGCCCTTTTCCACCGTCAAATCGACGCCGCGCAGCACGTCCAGACTGCTGGTCGGCTTGGGGGCGCGGCCAAAGATGCCGGGATGGACGCCGGACTTTGCGTAAGTATGGAAGGATTTGTGGACGCCGCGTATCTCTAACATTGCCATAACAGCCACACTCCTTTCTTACTGGAAGCCGTGGGCGTTGAGCTGGCGCTCCAGCAGCCCTTGCAGCTTGGTGATGACGGTACAGAACAGCAGATACACCACAGCCACCTCACAGTAGATGGGCAGGAAGATGTAGGTGCGGGCAGCGACGCGCTGGCCGGCCATGAACAGCTCCGCTACCGTGATGTTGGAGGCCAGAGAGGTGTCCTTTACCATGCCGATGAGGGAGTTGGAGAGGGCAGGCACGGCGGTGCGCAGGGCCTGCGGCAGCACGATGCGGCGCATGATCTGCCACCAGCTCATGCCGACGCAGCAGCCGGCTTCCAGCTGGCCCTGCGGCACGCTCTCGAGTGCGCCGCGCATGGTCTCGGCGCAGTATGCGCCCTCGTTGAAGGCGAAGGCGATGACTGCCGCCGGGAAAGCGTTCAGCATGATGCCCGCACTGGGCAGGCCGTAAAAGATGATGAAAAGCTGCACCAGCAGCGGCGTGCCGCGGATGACCCAGATGTAGAACCGGGCCAGCTGGCTCAGCACCGGCACTTTGGCGTACTGCACCAGCGCCACGGCCACCGCCAGCACCATCGCCAGGGTGAACGAGACGAGGGTGAGGGGGATGGTCATGGTGAGGCCCGCCGAGAGGATGCGGGGAAGAGCCTCCCAGAGCACGCTGACGGTGCGGTTGGATAAGAGTGTTTCCAGCATGGATACTCCTTTTTCAAAATTTGAATCAACAGACAGGACAAGTGGGTGGACATATTATATACCTTAAAGCAGGGTCAAAGTCAAGAGGAAAAAATGAAAATCCTACAAAACCTACCAGAATACTATAACATGATTTGGGAATGAACGCAAATGGTTTCGAAAAATTGCATGGTATAGACGAAATGGGCGAAAAACAGGTACTGACTTTGTGCAGAACGGCAGAGTAGTTGACGCGGCAGAAGCTTTCGGGTACAATAGAGCTGTATAAACCTGTAAAGGTACAAACAGGCCGCACGCCCCGCCAGACGGGAGCGCGGCGGATACGGAGGACAAACGTGATGAAACGTATTGGTATTCTGGGCGCTGGAACCTGGGGCATGGCCCTTGCACGGATGCTGACTGTGAGCGGGAATGATGTACTGGTGTGGTCGGCCATCGAGAAGGAGATCGACAGCCTTTCCACCACCCGCAAGCACCCCAACCTGCCGCAGATGAAAATCCCCGACGAGCTGCGGTTCACCAAGAGCATCGAGGAAGTCTGCAAGGACAAGGACATCCTGCTGTTCGCAGTGCCGTCGGTGTTCGTCCGCTCCACGGCGGCAAAGGCCCGGCCCTATGTGGCCGACGGCCAGATCATCGTGGACGTGGCAAAGGGCATCGAGCCCGATACCCTGTACACCATGACCGAGATCCTGGCCGATGAGCTGGGCAGGGAGGGCGGCCCGAAGGGCGTGCGCCTTGTGGCCCTGTCCGGCCCCACCCACGCCGAGGAAGTGGCCATCGACCTGCCCACCACCATCGTGTCGGCCAGCAAGGATATGGAGGCCGCTGCCTATGTGCAGGAGGTCTTCACCAACAATGTCATGCGCGTCTACACCAACGAGGACATCAAGGGTGTAGAGCTGAGCGGCGCCATGAAGAACGTCATCGCGCTGGGCGTCGGCATCTCCACCGGCCTCGGCTACGGCGATAATGCCCGCGCCGCCCTCATCACCCGCGGCATCGCCGAGATCGCCCGTCTGGGCGTGACGATGGGCTGCAATGTCCACACTTTCGCAGGGCTGGCCGGTATCGGCGACCTCATCGTGACCGCCACCAGTATGCACAGCCGCAACAACCGCGCCGGTATCCTCATCGGCAAGGGTGAGACCCCGGAAAATGCCGTCAAGGAAGTCGGCATGGTGGTCGAGGGCATGAACGCCCTGCCCGCTGCGCTGGAACTGGCCGAGCGGTATCAGGTGGAAATGCCCATCGTCCAGACCGTCAACGCCATCGTCAACAAGGGCATGGGTGCGGCAGAGGCTGTCAAGTCCCTGATGGAGCGCGGCCTGAAGAACGAGCTGCCGCAGGGCTACGAAAAATAAACGAAAAGGGGCGGTATCATGCCTTCTACCTACGCACACCGCCGCTTTGGCGCGGATGTTCTGGCCCTGCTGCCGGACGGTCTGCGCGCGACGCTGGAACAGCATCGGGAGCTTTACGACATAGGTCTCCATGGGCCAGACCTGATGTTTTATTACAAGGCCCTGCAGTCGAACCCGGTGAACCGTCTGGGCAACGCCATGCACGAGCAGAAGGGCGAGGTGTTTTTCACCCGCGCCCGCACCGTGGTGGAAAATGCAACGGATAAAAGCGCCGCGCTGGCTTATGTGCTGGGCTTTGTCTGCCACTTTGCGCTGGACAGCACCTGTCACCCTTATGTGGAGGCCTATGTCCGGGAGAGTGGTGTAGGCCACTGCGAGATCGAGACGGAGTTTGACAACGCCCTGATGCGGGAAGACGGCCTCGACCCCATAAAGTTCTTCACGGCCAGCCACATCAAGCCCAGCCGGGAGCGGGCCGAGGTCATCGCGCCCTTCTACGAGGGCGTCACGGTGGACGAGACGCTGGCGGCGATGAAGGGGATGATAACGGTGCATCATCTTTTGCAGGCGGCGAACCCCGTCAAGCGCTGGGTGGTGCTGACCGGGATGCGCGTCGCGGGCAAGTATGAGTTCATGCACGGCCTTGTGGCAAACCCGCAGCCGAACCCAAAATGCGTCCAGAGCAGCCAGCGGCTCGAAGAGCTGTATAAAACGGCTGTGCCGCTGGCGGTAAGGCTCATCGAAGAGTATGCAGAGAACAAGCCGCTGGGGGTGGAGTATCAGCATACATTTGGGGAGAACTGAGAGGAGCACCGGATGGAAAAAAGCGGCAAATTCCGCCTGACGAGCTTGGAGCGGAACTGGATCCTGTACGACGTGGGCAACTCGGCCTTTGTGCTGATGGTGGCCACCCTTATCCCCATTTTCTTCAACGCGCTGGCGGCAGCAGGGGGCCTGAGCTCGGTGGAGTATCTGGCTTACTGGGGCTATGCCAGCTCGGCTGTGACCATCATCACGGCTGTTTTGAGCCCGATTTTGGGGACAGTGGCCGACACGAAGGGCTTCAAGAAGCCTATCTTCATACTCTGCGTCTTCGTGGGCATCGTGGGCTGCTGCGCCATGGGCGCGGTGTCGGCGTGGCTGCCGTTTCTGGTCATCTTCGTCATCGCGAAGGTGGGCTTTTCGGGCAGTCTGGTGTTCTACGACTCGATGCTCAGCGACGTGACCACTCCCGAGCGGATGGACGAAGTGTCCAGCCGGGGCTATGCGTGGGGATACATCGGCAGCTGCGTACCCTTCGTGGTCTGCCTCGGTCTTGTGCTGGGGGCGGGGAGCATCGGCATCAGCCAGATGACGGCGCTGAACCTGGCACTCCTGCTGACGGCGGCGTGGTGGCTGCTCACGACCCTGCCGCTGCTGAAAAGTTATAAACAGCTCTACTATGTGGAGGTGGAAAAGCACGCTGTCCGGCAGAGTTTTGCCCGCATCGGCCATACCCTGCGGCATCTGCCGGAGGATAAGCAGGTGTTCTGGTTTTTGCTGGCGTTCTTCTGCTACATCGACGGCGTGTACACCATTATCGACATGGCGACGGCCTACGGCACGGCGCTGGGTCTGGACACCACCGGTCTTTTGCTGGCACTTCTTGTGACCCAGATCGTGGCGTTCCCGTCGGCCCTCATCTTTGGGCGGCTGTCAAACAAGTACCCCTCGGCAAAGCTCATCCCGGTGTGCATCGCGGCCTACGCGGGCATCGCGGTGTTTGCGTTTTTCCTGACCCGGCAGTGGCAGTTCTGGGTTCTGGCCGTCATCGTGGGCATGTTCCAGGGCGGCGTGCAGGCGCTCAGCCGCTCCCACTTTGCAAAGATCATCCCGCCGGAAAAGTCGGGCGAATACTTTGGTCTCTTCGACATCTGCGGCAAGGGCGCGTCCTTCCTTGGCACCATGATCGTCAGCGTGGGAAGCCAGCTCACCGGCAGCGCCAATGTGGGTGTCGGCTCCCTCATCGTCCTGTTCATCGTGGGCTTCGTGCTGTTCAGGGTGTCGTGCCGTCAGGGTGAGACGGCATAACAAACGATCATAAAAATCGGAAACGGAGAGAGCTGTCCTGTACGGCTCTCTTTTTATTGTGTTTTTCAAAAATAGTGCCTATCAAAATGGCATAGTTGCGATATGCAGCTTGCGGAGGGGGCTTGTGCATTCAAAACGCAGACTGTTGTATTTTGTGTAAAACGCAGAAAAGCCGGGCGATTTTTTATGCAGAAAGCCGCCACAAAAATACTGAAACCTCTTGACAAATATAATGGGGGGGGGGGTATAATGAATCAGAACAGAGGTTTGCCTTACGCCCGGAAGGAAGAAAATGCGAGCGGGGAAAGACCTCTAAAACAATGTGGAGGTTTTTAATTATGAGACTGGATATGATTTCCCGCCGCCGTTTCCTCAAGAGCGCTGGTACTGCGGCTCTGGCTGTTGCCGCAGCAGGTGTGCTGGCAGGCTGCGATGGCGGCGACAGCAGCAGTAAGGTTCCCGGTACTGATACTCCTAATGTGCCTGAAGTGACGAGCAAGCAGGTCAAAATTATCTTTGCCGATGTTGACAATGGCGGCGCAGGCATTGGAAATGGCGGCGATTATTATGAGCATCCCGTTCTGAAGGATGCTACCGTCGTTGACCCGACGACGATTCCGGTGGATAAGTTCCCCGAGGGCTATGACTTGGCCGATGCAACTCCAGTTGAAATCATCGACAACGGCAACATGGTGTTTGCTAAGGTTCCGGTGAAGAAGGGTACGCAGACTCCGCTGACTGAGGAAGTGGAAATCAGCCTGATGGATATGACGAAGCCTACTCAGCCGGCTACTATTAAGACCACAGCAACGATTCAGAAGGGTGCGACCACTGTTATGCCTAAGCAGATCAAGATGCCGGAGGGCTATGAGTTTTACGGAAACTACAAGATGGATCAGCCCTTTGAGCTGACCATGACATTCGTGGTTAAGAAGATCGGCAGCTAAATATTTTTGGTATTCTTCCATACAATATCTACAGAGGCTTCCCCTTCGAGGGGAGGCCTTTTTGCGTCCGGGAAGTTATGATTCACAAACCATTCATTGTGTTTTGGCGGGCAGGATGATACAATAGAATCAAAATCCAGAAAATATAAAGGAGCAAGACCATGAAACAATATCCCGGCTACACCCTCGTCAAGCGCGAGGACTGCCCCGAACAGCACGGGACGCTGACTGTGCTGACCCATGACGTCAGCGGGGCGGCTGTCCTGCTGGTGGAAAACGACGACGACAACAAGGCCTTCGGCATCGGCTTCGGCACCTTCCCCTCCGACGACACCGGCGTGTTCCACATCCTCGAGCACTCGGTGCTGGCAGGCAGCGAGAAGTACCCGGTGAAGTCGCCGTTTTTGCAGCTGCTCAAGAGCAGCATGGCGTCCTTCCTGAACGCCATGACCTTCCCGGACAAGACGGTGTATCCCTTCGCTACCCCCAACGAGACGGACTTCAAGAACCTGATGGACGTCTATCTCAACGCAGTGTTCTGCCCGCTGGCCATGGTGGACAAGGGCGTGTTCGAGCAGGAGGGCTGGCACCGGGACGAAGACGGCACGGTGAGCGGCGTTGTCTACAACGAGATGCAGGGGGCGCTGGCGACGCCGGACGCACAGCTGCAGAACGCTCTGAGCCGGGCAATGTTCCCGGATACGGCTTACGGCTTCGTCTCCGGCGGCGACCCGGCGTCCATCCCGGCGCTGACCTATGAGAAGTATGTGCGGGTCTACCGCCGCCACTACAGCGCCGACAACTGCTGCATCACCCTCTACGGCAAGATGGACATGGCCGAGAAGCTGGCCTTCCTCGACGAGCAGTATCTGAGCCGTATGCCCAAGAGCGCCAGCCGCCCCCGCCTGACGGTGCAGGACGAGCAGGCCGGTGCGAAGCGGAATATCCCGTACTATACCGAGAAGCCGGAGCCGGACGAGGCTCAGTGTGCGCTGGCGTGGTACACCGGTGCGTTCAGCGACCGGGAGCGCCAGCTGGGCGTGGAGATCCTGCTGGACGCCCTGCTGGGGACGAACCAGTCACCTCTGAAAGCCGCCCTGCTGGAAGAAAAACTGGGCGCGGACATCGACGTGGGCTTCGATGACAGCACGCTGCAGCCGACCTTGGAGCTTGTGCTGCGGGGCGCGACGGAAGAGTCGGCAGGCAAGTTTGCCGCTGCCGTGCGCAAAGCCGTGGACGGCATCCTCGAGAAGGGCATCCCCGAGGAGCTGCTGATGGCAAGCCTCAACTCCACCGAGTTCGCTTCCCTTGAGCGGCCGGGCAGCATCCCGGACGGCGTGCTGGACGCCATCAATGCATCTGCCGGCTGGCTCCACACCGGCGACCCGGCCCTGCTGCTCCACACGAACGCTCTGTTCGCTTCCCTGCGTGAGAAGCTGGAACAGGGCTGGTTCAATGAGCTGCTGCGGGAGCTGTTCGCACCTGCGCCGGTGGAGATCATCCAGGTGCCGACCCTGCCCAAGAAAGAGGAAGAGGGGCGCACCGCCCGCACCGACGGCAAGCTGGTGCTGGACCATCCGCTGACAGCCGCCGACCTCGGCGAGGGCAAAAAGCAGACCCCGGGCAGCAGGGAGCTGCTGGCGGGTGCAGAACTGCTGCACCACCCCTCGGCAGGCAATACCTACCTGTACCTTTACTATGATCTGGGCGGCATGGCACCGGAAGACATGTCCTGCCTGCAGCTGCTCACGGATGTCATGGATGAGCTGGACACCGAAAAGCACACGGCCCGGGAGCTGAACACTCTGCGGAACACCTGGCTGGGAAGCAGTGGTGCGTGGATGGACTGCTGGACGGGACAGCAGGAAGGCCGGCCCTGCCACGCCAAGCTCACCGTGGGGATGAGCATGCTGGAACGCAGCCTCGAAAAGGCTGTGGAGCTGGGCAGTGAGTGGCTGTATGAGACAAAGTTCAGCGGCCCGCAGGCCGAAGCTGCGATGGAGCGGGTGGCAAGCCAGCAGAAGCTGCTCATGGAGCAGAAGTTCCTGCGGGAGGGCCACGCCTTCGCCGCCATGCGGGCGGCGGCACATTTCTCGGTGGAATCCGCACTGAGTGAGCGCTGCAACGGCGTAAGCTACTACCACTATCTCTGTGAGCTGCTGGAAAAGGCCGACTGGACCGCTCTGGGCAAAAAGATGGAAGGGCTGTGGAAAAGCGTGCTGAAAAAGAACGCCCTGACCGTCAGCCTCCACGGCAGCGACGCGGCGCTGGATACCCTGAAAAAGCTTCTGCCGGGCAGTGCCTTCGCGGCAGAAAAGCGCGGCGAGGCAAAGCCCTGCACGGAGGAGCTGACAGCTCCGGTGAACGAGGCCTTCATCATCGACGGCGGCGTGAACTACGATGTGCTGGTCTGGCCCATGGAGCGGCGGCTGGAGCGGAAGGTGCTGGCCCGGGTGATGAGCTACGAGTATCTGTGGCACAACATCCGCGAGGTGGGCGGCGCGTATGGCACCGGCATGGTGACCCAGAACGACGGCACCGAATATCTCTACACCTACCGTGACCCGCACCTGAAAGAAAGCTATGAGACTTTCGCAAAGGGGCCGGCAGAACTGGCAGGCCGCGACTACACCGAGAAGGACATGAACGAGTTCATCGTGGGCGCGGCAGCAAAGCTGGACACCCCGCGCAAGCCCCGGGAAGAGGCTGCATCCACCGACTGCAAATATTTCTGCGGCATCACCGACGAGATGACTGCCGCCGAGCGCAAGAGCCTGTGCAGTGTGGATGCTGCCGCCCTCAAGGCCGAGGCGGCAGACCTGTCGGCCCGGATGGAGAAGGGCGTGAGGGTGGTCTTCGGCAGCAAGGAGGCTGTGGAGGCCGCAAAGGAGCTGTTTGACCGGGTGGAGACCCTGTAAAAATACGCAGAGAGTCTCCCGGAGACTTTGCGCAGAAAATTGAGTGAAAGATCCCCTGCCTGTGGAAAAGAACACAGGCAGGGGATTTTTGTCGCTTTGAAATATTACTTGTAGGATAAAATATACAGTAAAATACAAATCTGAGGGCGAAAAGTATGTACTCCTGCGGCGGAGAAAAGCGTGGTATCCTTTTGCCAGCGACAGAACGAAAGGAAGTGAGAACACAGGATGGGGCAGGAAAAGCAGACTGCGGCCAAGGGGCTGGAAAGTCTCCGGAAAGCCACCGACACCTTGAGCACCATGCTGGCGCAGGAGGTGAAAGATCTGAACGCCCGCCAGCGCGCGGCCCGCAGAGAGAACAGCACCGACCCCGGCATCATGAAGGGACTGAAAGAAGCGACTGCCGTGCTGAAAGATCTGGCGGGCGTGTCGAAGACCCTGAACGACCAGGGCGTGGACGCAGAAGGGCGGGAATGCGGCGTGGTGCTGCTGCCGCCGGTGGAGGATGTATGACGACAGAAAACAAGAATGCGGGCGTCGTGTGGAGGCCTCAGCCGAGGCAGATGGAATTTATGCGGAGGCCGGAGCCGGAAGCACTTTACGGCGGCGCGGCAGGCGGCGGTAAGAGCGACGCCCTCGTCATTGAGGCGCTGCGGCAGGTACACATCCCGCACTACCGGGCGCTCATCCTCCGCAAGACCTATCCGCAGCTTTCCGACCTCGTGGACAAGAGTCAAAGCTATTACCGCCGGGCCTTTCCGGAGGCGCAGTACAACGCCACGAGCCATGTGTGGGTCTTCCCCAGCGGGGCAAAAATTTACTTCGGCTCGATGCAGTACACCAAGGACCGGACGAACTATCAGGGCAAAGCCTTCGATTTCATCGGGTTCGACGAGCTGACTCACTTCGAGTGGGAGGAGTACAGCTACATGATGAGCCGCAACCGCCCCACCGGCCCCGGCACCCGGGTGTATCTGCGGGCCACCACCAACCCCGGCGGGGTGGGCCACGGCTGGGTGAAGGCGCGGTTCATCACGCCCGCCCCGCCCGGCACCCCCATCGTGGAGGAATACCCGGTGCGGATGCCGGACGGCACCGAAAAGGTGCTGCGGCGGGCGCGGGGGTTCATCCCGTCCAGCATCTTCGATAACCCAGCCCTTCTGGAAAATGACCCGGATTATCTGGCCAGCCTCGCGGCCATGCCGGAGGCCGAAAAGCAGGCGCTGCTCTACGGCAGCTGGGACAGCTTTTCGGGGCAGGTGTTCACCGAGTGGCGGAACGACCCGAACCACTACGAAGACCAGCGCTGGACCCACGTCATCGCGCCGTTCACCATCCCGAAGCACTGGAAGATCTACCGGGGCTACGATTTCGGCTTTTCGAAGCCGTTCTCGGTGGGGTGGTACGCGGCGGACGAGGAAGGGCGGCTCTACCGCATCAAGGAGCTGTACGGCTGCACCGGACGCCCCAACGAGGGTCTGCGCATCGACCCGGTGGAGCAGGCACGGCGCATCCGGGAGGCCGAGCAGAACGACCCGGTGCTCCGGGGCAGAGTCATTCAGGGCATCGCCGACCCGGCCATCTTCGACGAGAGCCGGGGCGAGAGCATCGCCGCCATGATGGAGCGGGGGCCGAACTTTCTGCACTGGATGCCCGGCGACCACACCCGTCTGGCGGGCAAGATGCAGATGCACTACCGGCTGAATTTTGACGGCGAGGGCAGGCCGATGCTGCAGGTGTTCAATACCTGCAAGCACTTCATCTGCACCATCCCGAACCTCGTGTACGACGAGAGCAATGTGGAGGACATCGACACCCGGCAGGAAGACCACATCTACGATGAGTGCCGCTATGTGCTGATGGAAAATCCCATCTCGCCGCCCCGGCATACATCGGCCCCGCCGGTGCTGGATGACCCGCTGGAGCTGCATCGGAAGGCGAAGTTTTATAGGATATAGCCCTCTCAGGCGCGGCTCCACAATGGAGCGATTGCCCGGAAAGACCTCTCAGGCGCTTCGCGCCAGCTCCCCCGGAAGGGGCAACAATTTCGACCGCCGCCAGTGGCGGAAACAGGAAGAAATTGTTGGGGCAGCGGCCAGCAGGATGCAAGCGAGAGCGCAGCAGACGCTGGGAGCCGCAACCCGGGTGCGAAGCACCATTGGCAGGCCGGTCAACTTTGTGTGAGACGGAAAAAGCCCGATGGGGCGTGAACGACAAAGCCCTGCAACAGAGGGCAGGAAGGAGAAAAACGAATACTATGGATGAAGCAACAAAACTGCCCATCGGGCCGGAAGAGGTGGCTGAGGCCGCGCAGATCTTGCAGCGGTACAAGGCGGGCAAGGCCGCGCTGGACAAGCGCCTGGTGGACAACGAACTGTGGTTTCGGATGGGACACTGGAAGAACTGCCAGAACCCCATGATGGAGGGCAAGCCCCAGCCGTCCAGCGGCTGGCTGTTCAACTCCATCGCCAACAAGCATGCCGACGCGATGGACAACTACCCCAGCCCCAACGTCCTGCCCCGTGCCGAGGACGACGAGGCAGCGGCACAGACGCTTTCCAGCGTGCTGCCCGTGGTGCTGGAGCAGGCGGACTATGAGCAGGTGTACAGCGATACCTGGTGGCGCAAGCTCAAGCAGGGGACCGGAGTCAAGGGCGTGTTCTGGGATCCGGAGCAGCGGGGCGGTGTGGGCGAGATCGCCATCCGGCCCATGAACCTGCTGATGCTCTACTGGGAGCCGGGCGTGGACGATATTCAGGCGTCGCCCCACTTTTTCTCGCTGAGTCTGGCCGACACGGCTCAGCTGGAAGAGCGCTGGCCCCAGCTGGCCGGACACACCGCCAGCGTGCTGGACGTGCCGCATTACATCCACGACGGCGGCCTTGATACCAGCGACAAGAGCGTCGTGGTGGACTGGTACTACAAAAAGCTTTCCCCCGAGGGCAGAAGCGTCCTGCACTACTGCAAGTTCTGCAATGGCGTGGTGCTCTACGCCAGCGAGAACGACCCGGCGCTGGCCGAAAGAGGCTTCTACGACCACGGCAGGTATCCCTTTGTGTTCGACGCGCTGTTCATGGAGGAGGACAGCCCGGCGGGCTTCGGGTACATCGACGTGATGAAGGAGTGCCAGACCTCCATCGACAAGATGAACCACGCCATGGACGAGAACGTCCTGCTCTCGTCCCGCCAGCGGTATGTGCTGAGCGACACGGCGGGCGTCAATGAGGAAGAGCTGACCGACCTGTCGCGGGACATCATCCATGTGGTGGGGCGGCTGAACGACGACAGCTTCCGGCCGTTGCAGACGGCGGGTCTGCAGGGCAACAGCCTGAGCTACCGCAACAGCCGCATCGAGGAGCTGAAGGAGATCAGCGGAAACCGCGACATGACCCAGGGCGGCACCGCAGGCGGCGTGACGGCAGCTTCGGCCATCGCGGCCTTGCAAGAGGCGGGTTCGAAGCTCAGCCGTGATATGCTCAAGAGCGCTTACAGGGCATTTGCCAAAGAGTGCTACCTTATCATCGAGCTGATGAGGCAGTTCTACGACGAGGAGCGCATCTTCCGCATCACCGGCAAGAGCGGCGAGAGCGAGTTTGTCCGCTTTTCGGGCCAGGTGCTCCGCGCCCAGCCTGCAAGAGTCGTGGGCGGCGTGGAGCTGGGCAGTCATGAGCCGGTGTTCGACATCGTGGTGAGTGCGGAGAAAAAGTCCACCTTCTCCCGCCTGTCCCAGAACGAGACGGCCAAGGAGTGCTATCAGCTGGGCTTTTTCGCCCCGGCCAACGCCGACGCCGCGCTGGCGGCGCTGGAAATGATGGACTTTGAGGGCATCGAAAAGGTGCGCCAGCGGGTGCGCCAGAACGGCACCCTCGCCCAGCAGCTGGCGCAGATGCAGGCTCAGATGACTCAGCTGACGGGTCTGCTGGAAGTGCAGAAAAAGTCCGAAGCCCCCAAGCTCAGCGGCCCGGCACAGGAGCTGAGCACGGCTGCGATGGCGAGAGCGATGAAGACGCAGAAAGGAGAAATGAGATGATAAAAGTAAACTACACCGAGCTGGACGGCCCGGCAGGCCCCACCTGTCGGATGGAAGCTTCGGGCCACGCGGGCTATGCCCCCGCCGGGCAGGACATCGTGTGTGCGGGGGCCAGCACCCTGATGCAGACCCTCTGCGCCCTGCTGGCGGGCGAGGAAGGCACCAGGAGCGGCGTGTGGGACGAGCCGGACGGCCCGCGTCTGACCGTGACGGCGGCAGCACCCCAGAAGCCGTGGGTGGAGGGGGCGTTCGAATTTGCAAAGGCGGGCTTTGCTCTGCTGGCAGAACGCTACCCGGACAATGTCCGCTTCGCCGATTTGAGCGGACGGGGAGAACAGTCGATGGTGGATCTGCAGCTCTTTGCCTCGGAGGGCGGCGATGCCGCCGCCCCCTCCGCTCCTGCCCTCAGCCATGCACAGGCTCAGCAGGCCATCGCCTCCGGGACGATGAAGGCGGATGAGGGCCGGGAAGCTTCGGATGTGCCGACACCGGCAGCACCGCAGGAGCCGGAAGAGCGTCCTGCGCCGCCCGAACGCCCTGCGCCGCTTCCGCTCCCGCCCATTCTGGGCCTGAGAGAGGGCGCGAACACCGTCCGCGCCCTCCACGCCCGCTGGGCGGCGGAAGAGGCGATGCTTCGCCGGGATATGCCGGATTTTTCGCTCAAGCAGGAGCTGGCAAACCCCGAGATGCGCCGCCTGATGGAGCTGCCCGGAATGCGGATGGGCGACGCCTACCGTCTGGCCCACTACAACGACGCTCTGCGTCAGACCGCCCAGACCGTGGAGCAGGGCGTTGTGGAGCGCATCCGCCAGCGTTCGGCCCGCCCGGCGGAAAACGGTACCAGCCCCGGCGGTGCGGCCATCACCCGGGCCGATGTGGCCAGCATGACCCGCGCCCAGCGTGAGGCACTGGAACGCCGTGCGATGCACGGGGTGAAGATCAGTTTTTGAAAATTTTGATACAGAAAGGACAAATGACATGAAAAGCTACAACCTGAAGATGAACCTCCAGCTCTTTGCCGACTCTTCTGCCAGCCTGCAGAACACCACCGGCACCATGACCAACGAGATGAAGACCTTTTACGAGAAGCGCCTCATTGACCAGGCAGAGCCCCGTCTGGTGCATGACCAGTTTGCGGACTACTATCCCGTACCCCAGAACGGCGGCAAGACCATTGAGTTCCGCAAGTACGACAGCCTGCCCAAGGCCGATACCCCGCTGACCGAGGGCGTGACTCCCAACGGCCAGACCCTGAACGTGACCACCATTACCAGCGACCTGCACCAGTACGGCGGCTGGACCCCGCTCACCGATGTGCTGCAGATGACGGCCATCGACAACAATGTGGTACAGGCCACCCGCGTTCTGGCAAGCCAGGCGGGCCGCACCATGGACAGCATCACCCGTGATGTGCTGGCCGGCGGCACCAACGTCATCTATGCGCCGAAGCTTTCCGCAGACGGCACCGAGACTGCCGTCACCAGCCGCAAGGCGCTGGACAAGAGCTGCACCCTGACCCCGAAGCTGTTCTTCCAGGCGGCGGCACAGCTGGGCGCGATGAACGCTGACCCCATCGGCGACAGCTACATCGCCATCATCCACCCCTACGCCGCCTACGACCTTAAGACCTGCAAGGAGTTCATCGAGGCCCACAAGTACGCCGACCCCGACACCATGTACCGCGGCGAGATCGGCAAGCTGGGCAACATCCGCTTCATCGAGACCAGCGAGGCAAAGATCTGGAAGGACGCTACCTGTCCGGAGGGTCTGGCCGTCTTCGGCACCCTCGTGCTGGGCGCCCACGCCTACGGCGTCACCGAGCTGGAAGGCGGCGGCCTGGAGCACATCGTCAAGCAGCTGGGCTACGGCGACGATCCGCTGAACCAGCGCGCCTCTGTGGGCTGGAAGGGGATGCGTGCCGCCGAGCGTCTGGTGGAGCAGTATATGGTGCGCATCGAGAGCGTGTCCAGCTATTCCACCACTGCGGCGGCAAACTGAGCAGAAAGGAGAAGCTATGGCAGAAAAGAAGAATGTCCGCATCCGGCTGTTCAAGGACAACAGCCGGTACAAGGGCGATCTGTTCGTGAGCGTCAACGGCGTGAACTACAAGATCCGCCGGGGCGTGGAGGTGGAAGTGCCGCCTGAGGTGGCCGAGGTGCTGGAACACAGCCAGCAGCAGGACGAGTACACCGCCGCCCGCATCGCTGCGGCAGAGACTGCGGCCCAGTAAAATAAGACAACGCGGCCCGACAGAAACGGCGGAGAAGGCCGCTTCTGCCGGGCCTTTTTGGAAAAAGCGAAAGGAGGCTTTTTATGACGGTAGGAGAAGCGATGGAGCGGGCCGAAGAGCTGCGCCCGGGCAGCCGTGTCGCGGCCCGCACCCGGCAGCGCTGGCTGTGCGAGGTGGACGGGATGCTGCGGGAAAAATTTTTCCGGCCCAGCAGCGCCGACAGCCGGGAGGGCGTGGGCGCGGACATTGCGTGGGACAACGGTCTGCGGGATGACGACGTGCTGCTGGTGCCGCCGCCCTTCGACAGCCTGTACCCGCACTATCTGTGCGCCATGACGGACGCCGCGCTGGGCGAGAACGACCGGTACGCCGGTGAGCAGGCCCAGTACAACAGCATCTTAGCCGAACTGGCCGCGTGGCTGCGGCGGAAGAATCTGCCCGCCCGTGGCTGCAGCTGGCGTTGGTAAGGAGGGAGAAAGATGATACTTTCGAACCGGAACGGCCTGAAAAACACCCGGAACATGCTGCGGGTGTTCGGCGGGCTGAACGAGACGTACAGCTGCACCGAGGCAGAGTACAGCGCGGGCATCAACTTTTCGGCCCGGAATTTCCCGGTCCTGAGCACCCGTCTGCCCCGGCGGAAGCTGCGGGAGGAAGCAGACCTGAACGGGATGTATCACCTGAACGGCCTGTTGACCGTCTGCGGCAGAGACCTCGTCTACACGCCGGATGACACGGATGAGATGGAAGTGACCCTGAAAGACGCCGTGGAGGACGGCAGGAAAACGCTGGTGGGCATCGGGACGAGGATCCTGATCTTCCCGGACAAGCTGGCTTTCGACACTGCCAGCCGGAAGGTGAGCGCTCTGGGCGCGGTGTGGTCGGGCAAAAACACCAGCGTGGAGTTTGCACCCTGCGACGCGGAGGGCAAGGTCTACGAGGTGAGTGGCTGCGGCCCTGCTGAGCCCGACAAGCCGACGGACGGCCAGCTTTTCCTGCGGGTGGAAGACCCGGAAAAGCCATGGAGCAGCGAGAGCACGCTGGAAGTATATAGTAAGGCGTCCAGCAACTGGTCGGCGGTGGTGCTGGACTACTGCCGCATCTCGGCAAAGGGGGTGGGGACAGACTTTGCGGCAGAGGACACCGTGACCCTCACCGGCTCTGCAGCGGAACAGGCCGGGCAGTGGAATGAGCTGGACGGCGACCGCATCGTCTACGACGCCGGCGCAGATGCTCTGCGCGTCAAGGCCGACCCCGGCGGCGAGTGGTTCTATGGCCGTCTGACCCGCACCGGCGCAGCGGTAAGATGGGTGAGTCTGGACGGCAGCGTCAGCCGGGATTTCGTCTCGGCAGAGGTGGTGGAGCTGGAACGCCGGGTGCCGGACATGGACTACCTGACCGAGTGCGACAACCGGGTGTGGGGATGCTCCAACAAGGAGAACGTCATCTACGCCTGCAAGCTGGGCGACCCCACCAACTGGTTCTCCTACCGGGGCATTGCCGCCGACAGCTATGCCGTGACCGTGGGCAGCGACGGGGCGTTTACCGGCGCGGCTACCTGTATGGGATACGCGCTTTTCTTCAAGGAAAACACCCTTCACAAGCTTTACGGCTCCAAGCCCTCGGATTTCCAGCTCAGCAGCCTGCGCTGCCGGGGCGTGGCAAAGGGCGCTGCCCGGAGCCTCTGCGTCATCAACGAGACGCTTTATTATCTCTCGCCCGACGGCGTGATGGCCTGGGACGGCAGCATCCCCACCAAAGTCTCGACGGCCCTCGACCCGGCCCGGCTGCGGAACGTGAAGTCGGCGATGGGCGGCGCGCTGGACGGGCGGTATTATCTGCACCTCGTGCGGGGCAGCGGCGAAGCCCAGGCCGTGCGGCTGCTGGTCTACGACACCGAACGGGGGCTCTGGCAGGAGGAAGATGTCTGCTCCTACGAGATGGCCGGAAGCGGCGGGCAGCTCTATCTCTGGGACGGAAAGGCCATCTGGGCCGCAGATGCGGACCGGGAGGAGAGCTGGCAGCAGGCGGGCGGCATCGAGGACGGCGTGAGCTTCGAGCTCGTCAGCGGGGACATCGGGCTGGACAGCCCGGAAGAGCTGTATCTCTCCCGGCTGACGCTCCGGCTCGAGGCCGGGGTGAAGAGCCGCATCGAGGTGGCTGTGAGTTACGACAGCGGAGCGTGGGAGACACTGGCCCAGCTGACCGCCGACGGGCGGCGCTGCTTCGATGTTCCGCTTGTGCCGAGGCGGTGCGGGAGCCTGCGGTTCCGGCTGAAGGGCAGAGGTCAGCTCACCCTGCGCAGCCTGACCCGGACGAGCGCCGCCGCGAAGGGCGGCATTCTGGCACAGGAGGTGAACTGAACATGGCAAGTGTCACGGGACTTTCGAAGATCGGACTGCCCCATCTGAGCGAGAACATGGACGCGGAGGATGCCCGCGCCATCCGCAACTATTTATACCAGATGCAGGAGCAATTACAATATGTGCTCTGCAATCTGGACGTGGAAAATATGTCGGAGCCGCTGCGCGCCCGGCTGAACAGCATCCAGTGAGAAAGGAGAATTTATGAGCACCGAGAAAAAGAAAGAACAGCAGCTGCTGGAAGATGTGACTGCCCGGCCTGCAGTCCAGTCCTCCTACAGCACGGCGGGACTGAACAGCCGCAAAGAGGTGGAGAATGCACTGACAAATGCGGTGTACACCCCCGGCCAGAGCGTCACCGACGCAGCAGCGGACCTGAGAAACTGGCAGCAGAACCGGCCGGGCAAGTATGAGAGCGCCTATCAGGGCCGCATCGAAGACCTCATCGGCCAGCTGCTGGAGCGGAACAGCTTCCAGTACAGCTATGCACAGGACCCGCTCTACCGCCAGTATGCCCGGCAGTACACCCAGAACGCCCGCAACGCCAGCGCGGACGCCGCCGCACAGGCTGCGGCCCTCACCGGCGGCTACGGCTCCAGCTATGCGGTCAGTGCGGCCCAGCAGGCGTACCAGCAGCAGATGGGCGCGCTGAACGACGCCCTGCCGTCCCTCTACCGGCTGGCGCTGGACACCTACAACAGCGAGGGCGACGATGTCGTGACCCGGATCGACCAGCTCAACACGCAGGAGAAGAACGCACAGGCGAAGTATAACGCGGAGCTGTCGGACTATTACAGTCAGCTCGACCGGAAGGGCAGCGCCTACAATGCTGCCTACGAGCAGGACTATGGCCGCTATCAGGACTATCTGGGCCGGCTGAACACCCTGTACGGCTACTATTCCAATCAGGAGCAGCAGGCCATCGCCAAGCGCCAGCAGACGTTCAATAATGTGCTGAGCATTCTGGGCGTTATCGGCGACGCGGTGCAGCTGGCCATCACCGGGACCACCGGCATCGGCTCGCTGGTGGGTGCGCTGGCCAACACCGGATACAATATGTACGCGAAAGACCGCGCCTACGCGGCCGAGCGTGCTGACGCTGCGTGGGGCCAGCAGATGCAGGAGACCCAGCGGCAGGACAGCCTTGCCCAGCAGAAGTACAAGAACGAGCAGGCGGAGCGGCAGTATCAGGACACCCTGCGCCAGCAGGAGTTCAACAACAATGTGACCAGCGAAAAGCTGAATATCGCCAAGGGCGAATGGGCGCTCAAGCAGTCCAAGGCAGCCCAGAGCGCCCAGCAGGCTGCGGCAAACGCCGGGGCAAAGAGTGCGGGCGGTTCGGGAGGCTCGGGCAACGGGACGGTGCTGTCGTCCGGCGGCAGCACCATCGTACCTTACAGCGCAGCCCGTCTCTACCGGCAGGGCAGGAGCGATACGGCCATCCGCAGCGAACTGCTGAAGGAGGGCTACTCCAACGATGAGATCAATAATATCCTGAAGCAGCTGGGAAGCTGAGAAAGAAAAACGCCAGAGTGCAGAGTACCTTTCGGTGCTCTGCGCTCTGGCGTTTCACGCTATTTATTTGTTCGAGTCCCACTGGACATCCCCACAATAGAAAAAGACCCGCAAGCATATGCTTGCGGGTCTTTTTAGTGGGGTGCCCAGTGGGACTCGAACCCACGGTCTCCAGATCCACAATCTGGCGCGTTAACCGACTACGCTATGGGCACCACATCAATGCGCCCGAAGGGACTCGAACCCCCGGCCCACTGCTTAGAAGGCAGTTGCTCTATCCACCTGAGCTACAGGCGCTTATGGAGCGGGTGATGGGAATCGAACCCACGCGACCAGCTTGGAAGGCTGGGATTCTACCATTGAACTACACCCGCATGGGCGCTGATCTCTTTGGCATGTCAGCCAGAAAATAATAGCATATCTCCGCATTCTTGTCAATGCTTTTTTCGAAAGATCTCGTACTTTTTCCGCCGCCATCGGCCTACTCCCGTTGCAGCCGGGGATACATGGCCCCGCTGCCGCAGACACGGAAAAAATGCCGCCCTAGGGCGGCATTTTTCTAGTCGTTGGAGAGCAGAATGCGGTCGTTGTCCAGGTTCTTCCCCGCGCCGGCGCGGAAGCGCTCCAGCAGATCGTCCACGGTGAGGCCCTTCCGCTCCTCCCCGCTGATGTCCAGCACCACCCGTCCGGCATCCATCATGAAGGTTCGGTTGCCCAGCTCCAGGGCGTTTTTCATGTTGTGGGTGATCATGAGGCAGGTAATGCGCTCCCCCTCCACGATTTCCCGGGTGAGGCGGAGCACCTTCTCCGCCGTGGCGGGGTCCAGTGCGGCGGTGTGCTCGTCCAGCAGGAGCAGCTTGGGGGGCACCATGGTGGCCATGAGCAGGGTCAGAGCCTGCCGCTGACCGCCGGAGAGAAGGCCCACCGGCTGGCGCATCCGGTCCTCCAGGCCCATGTCCAGCCGGGCCAGCTGCTCCCGGAAGAACGCCTTGTCGGCCTTGGAGACCCGGCTGAAGAAGGCCCGCTGGTGCTTGGCGGTGCGGAGATAGGCCAGGGCCAGGTTCTCCTCGATGGTCATGTGGGGGGCGGTGCCCCGCATGGGGTCCTGGAACAGACGGCCGATCTGGCGGCTGCGGCGGTAGGCGGGCAGATAGGTGATGTCCGCCCCGTCCAGGCGGATGGAGCCCTCGTCCACAAAGAAGTCCCCCGCCACGGCGTTGAAGAAGGTGGACTTGCCCGCGCCGTTGGAGCCCACGATGGTCACGAAGTCTCCCTCGGCCAGCGTCACGGACAAGCCGTCCAGGGCCTTCTTCTCGTTGACGGTGCCGGGGTTGAAGGTCTTGGAGACCTTGTTCAGTTCCAGCATTTACTTCTCCCCCTTTCGCCCGGCCAGGGCGCGGCGCTTTCTGGTCTGGAAAGCCCACCACTGCCGGATGGAGGGGGCCGCGATGGCCAGGGCCACCACCAAGGCGGTCACCAGCTTGAGGCAGTCCACTGGCACCACCTTGGTGTAAAGCACCAGAGCGTAAACGAGACGGTAGAGGATGCTGCCCGCCACTACCGCAATGGCTCCCCGGAACATGGCGCCCCGGCCCACGATGGTCTCACCGATAATCAGGCAGGCCAGGCCGATGACCACGATTCCGGTGCCGCTGTTGATGTCAGCTGTCTTCTGGGCCTGGCCCACTACTGCGCCGGACAGGCCGGTGAGGGCGTTGGCCACGCACAGGCCGATGGTGATGGTGAAATTGGGGTTGATGGAGGAGGAGCGCACCATGTCCCGGTTGTCGCCGGTGGCGCGGATGCTGAGGCCCAGCCGGGTGCCCAGGAAGGCCACCAGCAGCACACCCGCCAGCACGGTGATCCCCCCGGAGAGGAGGATGGGGTTCCAGTCGCCGCCGATGCCGGTGGCGCGGAAGAGGGTGAAGATGGTATCCTGCTTGAGCAGGGACTGGTTGGCCTTCCAGCCCATGGCCATGAGGTTTACGGTATACAGCCCCGTGTTGGTGACGATGCCCGCCAGGATGGAGGGCACTCCCAGCTTGGTCTGGAGGAAGGCGGTGACAAACCCGGCGCAGGCCCCGGCCAGCATGGCGGCGGGGATGGCCAGGAAGGGGTGTCCCGCGGCGGTGAGGGTCACCGACACGGCGCAGCCCAGGACGAAACAGCCGTCGGTGGTCAGGTCGGCGATGTCCAGCACCCGGTAGCTTAGGAACAGGGCCATGGCCACCAGAGCGTACTGGAAGCCCAGCTCCAGGGCGGTTTGGGCGACGTAGAGCACGGAAAAACGCTCCTTTCACAGGCCAGCGCCCCCGGCGGGAGCCGGGGGGCTGGCTTTGGTTTGATCTCAGTCCTCAGTGGTGGTGACGGTGGTGACCTGTCCCAGGCTTTCAAAGACGGCGGGGTCGATGGCCAGGGCGGCGGCGGTCTCGGAGTTGACGGTGATCAGGCCGCCCGCCACCTGGTAATAGTCCTCCAGGCCGTCCATGCCCCCGGTCATGGCCTGGTAGGCCAGATCGGCCGTTTCGGCACCCAGGTCGGTGTAGTTGACGCCGCAGGTGGCAAAGGCGCCGTTGCGCACGAAGGAGTCGGCCCCGGTGTAGTGGGGGATGCCGGCGGCGATGAAGTCCTCATAGATGGCCAGCTCGGCGGCCATGATGATGTTGTCGGTGGGGGTGAAGACGGCGTCCACTCCGTCGGCAATCAGGGAGCTGGCGGCGGCGATGACCTCGTCGTTGGTGTTAGCGGTGGCCTCGGTGTAGGCCACGCCCTTGGCGTCCAGATAAGCCTTGGCATCCGCGATGGGCACCTCGGAATTGGGCTCGGACAGGGAGTAGAGCAGGCCCACAGACCCAATGTCCGGATTCTGGGTAAACATCATGTCCAGAATCTGATTGGTGTCCAGGGCGTCGCTGGTGCCGGTGACGTAGTCCATGCCGGTGAGCTCCACGGTCTCCGGATAGGAGATGGCGGCGAAGATCACCGGGGTCTTGCTCTCCTCAGCGGAGACGGCGGCCACCTGGGCGGCGGTGGTGGCGATGGGGATAATGGCGTCCACACCGTCGGCAATGGCCTGGTCGGACAATTGGCGCAGGACAGTCTGATCCCCCTGGCCGGAGGTCACCTCATACTCGATCGTGATGCCGTTTTCCTCCGCGATGGCGTCCAGCCGGGCGGTAATCGCGTTGGCGATCTCGTCCAGGGAGGCGTGGTCCATCTGCTTGATCACGGCCACCTTATAGGTTTCACCGGCGGCAGGGGTGTTGGAGCTGCCGCCCGCCGGGGTGTCGGCGGTGCCGGAGGGGCCGCCGGAACAGGCCGTGAGGGACAGGGCCAGCGCGGCCGCGGCGGAGAGAGACAGGATTCGATTCAGCTTTTTCATGTTTGGTTCCTCCCAATCAAAAATTGGGGCGGCAGATGGTGCAGGATGTAAAAAAACGCTTCTGCCCCATTGCTGGGACAAAAGCGTTTCAACACTTCTGCGATACCACCCAAATTGACGTCAATGACGTCCACTCGCTTCACGCACCATCATGCGTGCCCGATGGATAACGGGTGGGATCCCGTCGGCATCTACTAGGTTGCCCGTTCAAGCCGCCCTCGGAAGGCCATTCGCCGGTCTCCTCTGATCCCGATTCCACCCTCCGGGACTCTCTTTGCATCGGAAACGCCGGGTACTTCTCTTCCTCACTGGTTTACCATGTGTGGTTGTTGTACCGTATTATACGCACCTGTTCCGGCTTTGTCAACTCTTTTTTTTGCGCAGGAAGGAGAATTTGGTCTCGGAGCACACCACGGCGATGAAGATCAGCGCAAAGCCCACGAACATGAGGGGGGTGGGCCGCTCATTGGCGAAGAGGATGGAGAAGAACACGCCGAAGGGGGCCTCCAGGGAGAGGAGCACGGCGGCGGTGGAGGGGGCGGTGTACTTCTGGCCGATGTTCTGGAACAGGAGGGCGCCGCAGGAGGCGCAGATGACCAGGTACGCCAGGCCCATGATCAGGCTGCTGTCAAATACGCCGGGCGTCAGCGCCGGGCGGGTGATCAGTACCCCCAGCCAGGAAAAGAGGGCGAAGGAGGCAAACTGGAGGGTGGTGAGGATGAAGATGTCCCGTCCCTCGGAGTACCTGGACACGGCCACGATGTGGGCGGCGAAGAAGAAGCCGCCGATGAGGGTGAGCACATCGCCCATGTTGAAGGCGGAGGCGTTGTCCCCGGTGATGGACACCAGGGCGATCCCCCCGATGCACAGGAAGGCGGCAATCAGGTTGAACCGGTCGGGGCGGCGCTTGGCGATGAACCAGTACAGGAAGGGGACGATGACGCAGTAGACGGCGGTAAAGAAGGCGTTCTTGCCGGAGGTGGTCTGCTCCAGGCCGAAGGTCTGGAAGGTGTAGGCCAGAAACAGGCAGAAGCCCATCACCGTGCCGCCGATCAGGTACTGCTTATCCAGCACCTTCCACCGCCGGATGAACACCACCGCCAGCACCAGGGCCGCAAAAGAAAAGCGGATGGCCAGCAGCCAGAAGGTGGGCAGCACGTCCACGCTGGACTTCATCACCACGAAGGAGCTGCCCCAGATGATGGTGGCCAGGATCAGCAGCGGGCTGGCGAAGCGGGCCAGGACGTTGCTCTCTTTGTGTTCGGTCATGGTTGTACCTCTCCTTTGACTATGATAAAATCAGGTTTACACACATTCACCGGGAAACGAGGGTTTGAGCATGTACTTATTCGACTTTGACGGCACGCTGGTGGACTCCAACGGCGTATGGGTGGAGATTGACAACGGCTTTCTGGCCCGCCGGGGGCTCACCCCCACCCGCGAATACAGCGACACCGTGGGCCACTCCATCTTCCCCATCGCCGCCCAGTTCACCAAGGACTACTACTGCCTGGATATGACGCCGGAGGCCATCATGGCCGAGTGGCTGGACATGGCCCGGGACGCCTACGCCCGCCAGGTGCCCATGAAGCCGGGTGCGGAGGCGTTCCTGGCCCGGTGCGCCGCGGCCGGGGAGCCCATGGCCCTTCTCACCGCCTGCGTACCCGAGCTGTGCCGGGCCGCCCTGGCCCGCCACAGGCTGGAGGGGTACTTTCGGCAGATCATCTTTGTACAGGAGCTGGGCCTGGAGAAGCGCAACCCGGAGGCCTTCACCCGCTCCCTGGCCCTGCTGGAGGCCGAGGCCGGGGACTGTACCCTCTTCGAGGACTCCCCCGGCGCCTGCCGGGCGGCCCAGGCCGTTGGCATCCGGGCCGTGGGGGTGTTTGACCCCTTCTACGCCTCCTACGAGGCGGAGATGCGGGGGTTCTGCGACCGGTATATCACCAGCTTCACCGAGCTGCTGTAGGGGGCGGGCGGCCGCAAGGGCCGCCCTTATAGGTCTGGGGCCGCGGCTCAGAGCTTCTTCATGTACTGTGAGGCGGACTTGAGCATCAGCTTCTTGGTACCCACGCTGTCGAAGGCGATCTCCACCAGGGCGTCGCCCCCCATGGGGGTAACCTTGGTGATGAGGCCCCGGCCGAAGGCCTTGTGCTGGACGCTGTCCCCCATCTTGAAGCCGGGCAGGGCCGCGCCGGCGGAGGCCCGTCCCGCCGCGGGGCTCTTCCAGTCGGGGGCGGGCGCGCCGGCAGAGGCCGGGGCGGCGGCGGAGCCCATGGAGAAGCCCCGGTCGAAGGTGCGGCGCAACGGCGTGCGGCGGGCGGGGCGCTCGGTCTCCCGTTCGGCCCGCTCGGCGTAGGGCAGGCGGCCCGACTTCTCCACATACTCCGGCGGGATCTCCCCCAAAAAGCGGGAGGGGCGGTTGGAGTTGGTGCGGCCGAAGAGCATGCGCTGGGAGGCGCAGGTCATATAGAGCTTCTCCTTGGCCCGGGTCATGGCCACGTAGCACAGGCGGCGCTCCTCCTCCATCTCCTCGGCCTCGCCGATGGCGCGGATGCCGGGGAAGATGCCCTCCTCCACGCCCACCACAAAGACCACCGGGAACTCCAGGCCCTTGGCCGAGTGCATGGTCATCATCACCACGCAGTCCTCGCTGGGATCGTGGCTGTCCAGGTCGGTATAGAGGGCGATCTCGTCCAGGAAGCCCGCCAGGGAGGGCTCATCCACCGCATTCTCCAGGTAGTTCTGGATGGAGGAGAGCACCTCGTGGACGTTCTCCAGCCGGGTGCGGTCTTCCACGGTGTTCTTCTGCTCCAGCATGACGGCGTAGCCGGTGCGCTGCACCAGCTCCTCGTAAAAGTCGGGCAGCTCCATCTCGCCGGAGAGCTTCCGCAGCTCCGCCATCAGCTCGGCGAACTGGGACAGGCGGGGGGCGGCCTTCTGAAGCTCCGGGAAGTCCTTCGCGTGGCTCACCACATCCCACAGGGAGCGGCCCTCCGCCTGGGCGATGGCCTGGGCCCGCTCCACGGTGGTGGCCCCGATGCCCCGGGGCGGGTTGTTGATGATGCGGGACAGGCGCAGATCGTCGTTGGGGTTGTTGACGGCGCAGAGGTAGGCCATCATGTCCTTGACCTCCGCCCGGTCGAAGAAGCGGATGCCCCCGATGATGCGGTAGGGGATGCCGTTGCGCTTGAAGGCCTGCTCAAGCTGGTTGGACTGGGCGTTCATGCGGTAGAGCACCGCGTGCTCCCGCCAGCTCCGGCCCCCGGAGAAGCCGGCGAGGATCTGGGCGGCCACGAACTGGGCCTCGTCGTGCTCGTTCATGGCGGTGTAGCAGTGAACCTTGTCCCCCGCCTCGTGCTCCGTCCACAGCTCCTTGCCCTTGCGGCCCTCATTGTTGCGGATGACCGCGTTGGACGCCTCCAGGATGTTTTTGGTGGAGCGGTAGTTCTGCTCCAGCCGGATCACCCGCGCCCCCTTGTACTGGGACTCGAAGGAGAGGATGTTCTCGATGGTGGCCCCCCGGAAGCGGTAGATGGACTGGTCGTCGTCGCCCACCACGCAGATGTTCTCGTACCCCCCCGCCAGGGTGGAGGCCAGCAGATACTGGAGGTTGTTGGTGTCCTGGTACTCGTCAATGAGTACATAGCGGAATTTTTTCTGGTAATACTCCCGAACGTCATCAAAATTCTGGAGCAGGCGGACGGTGTCCAGGATGATGTCGTCGAAATCCAGGGCGTTGGCCTCCCGGAGGCGGCGCTCATACTCGGCGTAGACCTTGGCGATTTTCACCAGCCGGTAGTCCCCCGCCTTCTCACACTCCTGAAGGTAGTCCTTCCCCAGCTTCATGGCGTCCTTGGCCCGGGAAATATAGCCCAGGATGGAGCGGGGGGCGAAGGCCTTCTCGTCCAGGTTGAAGTCCTTCACAATGTCCTTGATCACCCGCTCGGAGTCGGCGGTGTCGTAGATGGTGAAGGAACTGGTGAAGCCCAGCCGGTCGATGTCCCGCCGCAGGATGCGCACGCAGGCGGAGTGGAAGGTGGAGGCCCAGATGTCGTTGGCCGACGGCCCCAGCATCCGCTCCAGCCGCTCCTTCAGCTCCCCGGCGGCCTTGTTGGTGAAGGTGATGGCGATGATGGACCAGGGGACCGCCGGGTCTACCCGGCACAGCCGCTCCTGCTCCGCCTTTTGGGCGGGATCGGGGTTCTGGACGTAGCCCTCCAGAAAGGCCAGGTCTGCGGGGGCGGCCCAGGCGGGCGCCTCGTCGCAGTCCGACCCGCGGCCGTACTTCATCAGGTTGGCGATGCGGTGGATGAGCACGGTGGTCTTGCCGCTGCCCGCCCCCGCCAGCAGCAGCAGCGGCCCCTCGGTGGCCAGTGCGGCCCTCCTCTGCTCGGGGTTCAGATTCTGGTAATCCAGGGCGATGGCCGCCCGCCGCGCCTTGCAGAAGCGCAGTTCCTCTTCTCTGTTCAGCATGGTTTTCTCCTTGGCAATGGCGGAGCCGCCCCTGGGTGGACGGCTCTTGTCTCAATACCTCTATTGTAACGAAAACTGCCCCCCAGGTCAACCTTCCGAAATGGAATCTTTTGCATGTGAAAACCGCATTGCCCCCGGCCAAAATCTTTTTGACTTTATAGTGCAAAAGCGTCTCCGGTATGGTATAATACCTCTCCAGACAGATTGGAAGGAGGTATCCCATGCGCCGCTTTGTGTTCCGCTCCCCCCGGCTGGGCTTTCTGGCGGTGGGCCCCGCCCTGGCCCGGCCGGCCGCCGCCTTTTACCACCGCAACCGGGCGGCCTTCGCCCCCTTTGACCCGGTGCAGCCGGAGGACTTCTTCACCGAGGAGGGGCAGGCCGAGCGCCTGGCAGAGGAGCTGGGCTGGGCGGAGACGGGGCGGAGCTTCCGCTTCCTGCTGGTACAGCCCCGGCACCCGGGCAAAATCATCGGGGCGCTGGGCTTCAACGAGATCGTCCGGGGAGCCTTCCAGTCCTGCTTCGTGTCCTACAAAATCGACGCCGCCCTCTGGGGGCGGGGCTACGGCTCCGAGGCCATCCGGTACGGCACCGGCTGGGCCTTCCGGGTGCTGGGGCTCCACCGGGCGGAGGCCAACGTCATGCCCCGCAACGCCGCCTCCCTGCGGGCGGCGGAGAAGGCGGGCTACCGGCCGGAGGGGCTGGCCCGGCGCTATCTCAACATCAACGGCGTGTGGGAGGATCACATCCACATGGTCAAGCTCAATGAGGAGGAATTTCATGCATAAATCCGGTTCCGACGGCAAGTTTACCAGCTCCATCGGCTTTGTGCTGGCCGCGGTGGGCTCCGCGGTGGGCATGGCCAACATCTGGCTCTTTCCCTACCGGGTGGGGCAGTACGGCGGCGGCGCTTTCCTGATCCCCTATTTCCTGTTCGTCGCCCTGTTCAGCTATGTGGGCCTGTCGGGGGAGTTCGCCCTGGGCCGCCTCACCGGCACCGGCGCCATGGGCTCGCTGGACTACGTGCTCCGGCAGCGGGGCCGCCGGGGCGGCCGGGTGCTGGGCGCCATCCCCCTGCTGGGGGTGCTGGGCATCGCCATCGGCTACTCGGTGGTGGTGGGCTGGGTGCTGCGGTACGCCGCAGGCTCCCTCACCGGCTCCGTCCTGGCCGGGGACGCCCAGGGCTTCTTCTCCGCCCTGGCGGTGGACTTCGGCTCCATCCCCTGGCACTTCGCGGCGGTGGCGGTGACGGCCGCCATCCTGATCTTCGGCGTGGCCTCCGGCATTGAAAAGCTCAGCAAGGTCATGATGCCCGCCTTCTTCATCCTGTTCCTCATCATCGCCGTCCGGGTGGCCTTCCTGCCCGGCGCCATGGAGGGCTACCTCTACCTGCTCCGGCCCGACTGGAGCTATCTGCTCAACCCGGAGACCTGGGTGATGGCCATGGGACAGGCCTTCTTCTCCCTGTCCATCAACGGCGCGGGCATGCTCATCTACGGCAGCTATATGAAAAAGGGCGAGAACATCCTCCGCCACGCGGGCATGACCGCCGTGCTGGACACCCTGGCCGCCCTGCTGGCGGGCTTCGCCATCCTGCCCGCGGTGTTTGCCTTCGGCATCGACCCCACCAGCGGGCCGCAGCTCATGTTCGTCACCCTCCCCCAGATCTTCCAGCAGATGCCCGGCGGGCGCATCTTCGCCCTGCTCTTCTTCGTCTCCGTGTTCTTTGCGGGCATCACCTCCCTGATGAACATGCTGGAGGCCTGCGGCGAGGCCCTCACCTCCACCTTCCGCCTGTCCCGCACCGTTTCCACCCTCCTGGTGGGCGCGGCCGCCTTCCTCCCCGGCCTGTTCCTGGAGTCCCTGGCGGGCATGGGGGGCTGGATGGATTTGATCACCATCTACGTCTCTCCCTTCGGCGCGCTGCTGGTGGCGGTGTGCATCTACTTTGTGCTGGGCATGAAGGGCATCCGGGCCGAGCTGGCCCTGGGCCGGGCCCGGGCCCCCGGCCGCCTTTTCGGCATCACCGCCCGGTTCTATGTATTCCTCACCGTGGCGGTATGGATTCTGGGCATCGCCTACGGCGGCATCGGCTGAATTCCCCCGCAAAAAGCGGCCTGCGCGCTTGCGCAGGCCGCTTTTTATCGCCCTTCCAGCCAGCCCTTGAACTGCTCCAGCAGCTCCACGGCCTTGAACTTCACCACGTAGCCCTCGTCCTCCCCGGTCATCAGGGAGACCTGGTTCTCCGTCAGCCCGGCCTCCAGGGCGGTCTCCTGCGTGGTCTCGCTGACGGAGCCCAGGCAGAGGGGCGGGAACACCACGCACCACCAGTTCTGCCCGCCCCCCGCGCCGATCTCGATGCGCAGGGCGGTGTACGCCCCTGCCGGGAGGGCGAAGTCGGTATAGGTCTTGGTGGGGAACCAGTAGTCGTGCACCAGGGAGGCGGTCACCGGATAGGAATAGCCCGCCTCCCCCACCACCTCCGCCCCGGCGGCGGCCAGGTCGTACAGGTGGGCGCGGAGGAGCTCCTCTGTCTCCGCCCGGCCGGCTCCGGGAACAAACAGCTCCTCCGCCTCGGCCAGCACCGCGTCCCGCACCCGGAGCTTGAGGGCCTGGTCGGCCTCGGAATCCGAGTTGGCCAGCACGTGCAGGCGGATCACCCGGTCGGACAGGGCCGCCTGGGCTCCGTCCAGCCACACCCCCAGCAGGGCCGCCAGGGCCACCCCCAGCAGCAGCGCCAGCTCCCACCGGCGCAGGGTCTTGGATTGCGTCATAAAACATCACCGTCCACTATGTAGTGCCTACATTGTGGACGGTGATGCCGGTTTCTATACCATTTTTTCCAGGCTGCGGGCCAAAAAGGTATCCCGGTAGCTCTCCTGGAGCAGCTCATAGGCCCGGCGGGCGGCCTCCTCCCGGTCGAACAGGCCGAAGACGGTGGAGCCGGTGCCGCTCATAGAGGCCCCCAGGGCCCCCTGCTGAACGAGGGCGTTCTTGATGCGCTGCACCTCCGCGCCCCGCCGCTCGGGGAGCACATCCTCAAACACGTTATACATGCGCCGGGCCACTCCGGCCAGATCCCCCGCCGCCAGGGCGGCCAGCAGACCGGCGGTGTCCGGGCGGCGGCGGATGCGGCAGCCGTCCAGCCTGGCGAAGAGCTCCGGCGTGGGCACCGAGAAGGCGGGCTTGCACAGCACCACATGGCAGTCGGGCAGGGCGGGCAGAGTGGTGAGCACCTCCCCCCGCCCCTCGGCCAGGGCGGTGCCGCCCCGGACGCAGTAGGGCACGTCGGAGCCCACCCGGGCCCCGATGGCCTCCAGCCGCTCCGGCGGGAGGCCCAGCCCCAGCAGGCGGTTGAGCCCCCGCAGGACGGCAGCGGCGTCGGCGCTGCCCCCCGCCAGCCCGGCGCACACCGGGATGGACTTGTCCAGCTCAATGGACAGCCCGCCGCAGTCCGCCCCCGTCTCCGCGCACAGGCGTAGGGCGGCGGCCGCCGCCAGGTTGCGCTCGTCGGCGGGCAGGAAGCCCAGGCTGCTGCGCATGGACAGGGGCTTTCCCGTGCCGGTCTCCAGGCGGAGGGCGTCGCTGAGGGTCACGGTCTGCATGACCATGCGCATCTCGTGGTAGCCGTCGCTCCGCCGGTCCAGCACGTCGAGAGAGAGATTCAGCTTGGCGTAGGCCCTTGTTTCCAGAACGGACACCGGGTCACCCCCTTATCGGATCTTGCGCGCCTCCAGGTAAAAGCGCTTGTCGTGGGCCTCCCCCATGGAGAAGGTCTTGCGGGGGAGCACCCCGTCCCGGATGACGGTGGGAAAGAGCTGCTCCTTGCCCATGGCGGGCAGCAGGAAGGCGATATTGCCGGGGCGGGCGGCCAGATCCCGGGCCACATCCGCGCCGTGGATGTAGTCGATGCTCCCCCCGTGCTCCTTCACGTAGGCGTCCAGGAAGGGCTGGAGGGTGCCCACCTCCAACTGGGCCTCCGGGCGGGGCACAGTGACCGCGCCCTTCCCCCCGGCATGGGAGAAGCGGAGCACATGGCCGTCCCCCTCCCCCCGGTATGCGCCGGGGAGGGCGGAGAGCAGCTCCTCCACCACCCGCTCCGGCTCCACGCCGAAGACCACCCGGTGGATGGGCTCGAACTCCAGGGAGGCGTCGTGGAGGTTGACCAGCTCGCACAGGGCGTACCGGGCGGGCAGGCTGTCCCACTGCTCCCTGGGGGTGAGCTTCTTCTGCCGCTCATAGCACTCCTTGGCGGTGGCCAGGGAGTGGTTGCCGTCCCCTACGGCGAAGAGGAGCACCGGCTTGTCCTCCACGCCGTAGCGGGCGCGGAAGGCCGCCGGATCGGCCAGCTTCCGGAGGGCGGCGGCCACCAGGGCCATGCTCTCCCCGTCCAGCCGCCAGCCGGCGATGTGGCCGCCCCGCTCCATGAGGTCGAAGTCGTACACCTTTTCCATCTGGTCCTTGCGGGCGGAGAGGGGCTCAAGCACCGTCTTTTCCGGGTCGTCGGCCAGCAGCATCACGTGGGGCAGCTCCAGGGGGGCGTTCTTGCGCACCGCCACCCGGGGCGGAATGCGGGCCATGACGGTGCCCTCGGTGGCCCGCACCTGGGCCTCCGCGCCGGGCTCGTAGTCGTACTGCTCCAGATCCACCATGCCCACCAGGCCCCGGCGCAGGCGCAGGTTGTCCAGCCGCCGCTCCACATAGATCAGGCTGGCGGGCAGGGTGCAGAACCGCTCCTCCCGCAGGTAGCGGGTCATGGTGTTGTTGACCTCCATGATGTCGGTCTCCACGCTTGGGCCGTCCAGGCAGCTCTCGGGCAGGATCAGGCGCAGGGTGGATGGGGCGGAGCCCACCAGCTCCTCCACCTCCTGCCAGTACTCCGGCTGGGAGGTGTACTGGTCGCAGGCCACCACCGACCACTTGGTGTAATCACAGTTCTGTGGCAGGAGGATGTCCGCCGGGCGGAAGGCCAGGCCGTCAAACGGGTCGCGCATACGTCCGCCCTCCTCAGTCCATGGCCCGCCGGATGGCGGCCAGCAGCTCGTCAAAGCCCTCGTAGGCGGGCACCTCCGGGTGATCGGCCTTGATCTGCGCCGTGCTCTTGAAGAGGAAGCCGGCGCGGCTGGCCTGGATCATGCCCAGGTCGTTGTAGCTGTCCCCGGCGGCGATGGTGTCGTAGCCGATGGACTGGAGGGCCTTCACCGTGGTCAGCTTGGACTGGGGGCAGCGCATGCGGAAGCCGGTGATGGCCCCGTCGGGCGCCACCTCCAGGGTGTTGCAGAACAGGGTGGGCCAGTTCAGCTTTTTCATCAGGGGCTGGGCGAACTGCTCAAAGGTGTCGCTGAGGATCAGGACCTGGGTGAAGCTGCGCAGCTCGTCCAGAAATGCCCGCGCGCCGGGCAGGGGGTCGATTTGGGCAATGGTAGCCTGAATCTCCCGCAGCCCCAGGCCGTGCTCCCGCAGTATGCCCAGGCGGTACTCCATCAGCTTGTGATAATCGGGCTCGTCCCGGGTGGTGCGCTTGAGGGCGGGGATGCCGCTGGCCTCGGCAAAGGCAATCCAGATCTCGGGGACCAGCACGCCCTCCATGTCCAGACAGGTGATGTACATATGCTGCCTCCTCTTATGAATGGGGGTGGATGGAAGCTCAGCCCTCCCGGGCCTGCTTCTTGCGCAGGTTGGTCAGGAAGTTGTCCATGCGGGTCAGGGCCTCGGCGATGTCCTTCATGCTGGTGGCGTAGCAGCAGCGGATGAAGCCCTCGCCGCCGGGGCCGAAGGCGGCGCCGGAAATGACGGCCACCTTCTCCTCCATCAAAAACCGCTCGCAGAATTCGTCGGAGGTCAGGCCGGTGCCCCGGATGTCGGGAAACACGTAAAAGGCGCCCTTGGGCTCGAAGCAGGGCAGGCCGATGCGGCGCAGGCCCTCCACCAGATAGCGGCGGCGGCCGTCGTACTCGTCCCGCATCTTCTCGATGTCCACGTCGCCGTTGCGCATGGCCTCAATGGCGGCGTACTGGCTGGTGGTGGGGGCGGACATGATACCGAACTGGTGGAGCTTGAGCATCTGCTGGAGGATGGGCGCGGGGCCGCAGACGTAGCCCATGCGCCAGCCGGTCATGGCGTGGCTCTTGGAGAAGCCGTTGACCACGATGGTGCGGTCGTACAGCTCCGGCAGGTTGGCGGGCGACACGTGCTTCTGGCCATAGGTCAGCTCGGCGTAGATCTCGTCGGAGAGAACCATGGCGTTGGTGTCCTTCAGCACCCCGGCCAGCGCCTCCAGATCAGCCCGCTCCAGAATACCGCCGGTGGGGTTGGAGGGGAAGGGGAGCACCACGGCCTTGGTGCGGGGGGTGAGGGCGGCGCGGAGCTGCGCGGCGGTGAGGCGGAACTCGTTCTCCGCCTTCAGCTCCACGTACACCGGCGTACCCCCGGCCATGGACGTCAGGGGCCCGTAGCACACAAAGGAGGGCACGGGGATGATCACCTCATCGCCGGGGTTGAGGATGCACCGCAGGGCCAGGTCGATGGCCTCGCTGCCGCCCACTGTGACCACAATCTGATGGGCGAAGTCGTATTGCAGGCCGAAGCGGCGGTTCAGGTAGGCCGCGATCTCCCGGCGCAGCTCCGCCATACCGGCGTTGGAGGTGTACTTGGTGAAGCCCTTCTCCAGAGAGTAGATGCCCGCGTCCCGGATGTGCCAGGGGGTGACGAAATCGGGCTCCCCCACGCCCAGAGAGATGGCATCCTTCATCTCCTCCAGGATATCGAAAAAGCGCCGGATGCCGGAGGGTTTGACCTCCTGGATGCGCCGGCAGAGTATTTCATCGTAATTCATGAAAAGATCCACTCCTTCTCCTGCTGCTCCTGCTTTTCAAAGATCAGGTGCTTCTCCTTGTACTTGTGCAGGATAAAATGGGTGGCGGTGCCCGTCACGTCCTCCAGGGTGGACAAGCGCTCCCCCACAAACTGGGCCACCTCTTTCAGCGTGCGGCCCGAGATGATGACGGTGAGATCAAAGGCGCCGCTCATCAGATAGACGCTCTCCACCTCGTCGTACTGGTAGATGCGCTCGGCCACCCGGTCAAAGCCGTCGCCCCGCTGGGGCGTCACCTTCACCTCAATGAGGGCGGTGACCGCCTCCCGGTCGGTGCGGTCCCAGTCCACGATGGCCTGATAGCCCAGGATGGTCTTGTCCGCCTCATAGCGCTGAATGGCGGCCTTCACGTCCGCCACGGTCATATCCGTCATGGATGCAAGCTGTTCATGGGTCAGCGTGCAGTCTTGTTCCAGAAGCCGGAGCAGCTTTGCCATAATACTTCCTCCCATCTGCATTTGAGCCCGCGCAAGCCGCGGGACAGCTTTATAAACTCTTATTATATACGCCCCCTCCCAGGATTACAATAGCGCATTCAAGCTCCCTCGCGCGGCATTCGCCGCTTTGTGCGGTATGATGAAATATTTTATTTATCCCTGCCATTTTCTTGTAGAAATCCATCTCTCAATATGGTATGATAAACGGTGACGTACAAATCCCTTTTCACTTCAAACAACGACGGAGGTGTTACGATGGACTACGCCGAGATGGTCAGCCAGATCATGGCCGCCGAACAGGGCGCCAAGGTGCTGGCGGAGGAGTCCCGTGCCAGGCGGCAGCAGCTCCAGGCCGGCCTGGAGCAGGAGATCTCCGCTATGCGCGAGAGCTATCTGGCGCGGGCCCGGCAGCGGCTGGAGCAGGTGCAGCAGACTGAGGAGGCCGCCGCCGAGGAGGCGCTGGACCGGCTGGACCGAAAGCTGGAGCAGACCATGCGCGCGGTGGAGGCGTCCTATGAGAAAAACAAGGAGCGCTGGGTGGACACCCTGTTCTCCCTGATCGTGGGCGTACAGCCGTGAAAAACGCGGAGATGACCTACGGCGCGCTGTCCGCCAAGATCCGCGCCCTCTACGGCAAGCGCCTGCGGGCGGACGACTTTGCCCGGCTGGCCGGGCTGAAAAATGAGGCCGAACTGCTGGAGGCCCTGCGGCAGCATCCGGGCTGGAGCCGCGCCCTGTCCCTGGTCCCCCCCGGTGCCTGGTCCTACGTGGGCCGGGTGGAGATGGAGGGCGCTCTGCGGGACGAGCTGCGGCTGGAGTACCGGAGCCTGTCCTATTACGTCCCCCGGGAGGACAAGCCCCTGATGCAGTTCCAGCTCCGGGCTGCGGAGCGGAGCGCCCTCCTGGCCGCCCTGCGCCGGCTCAAGACCGGCCGCTACGCCAAGGAGCCTCCCCCCACGTCTGCGGTGCCCCTCCGCCTGCGGCTGGACGAGGGGGCCCTGGCCTCCTGCACCAGCTACGACCAGCTCCTGGACGCTGCCCGCGACACCATCTACGCGCCCGTGCTCCGGCACCTGCGCCCAAGCCGGGACGGCGCACTGCCCGACTTCACCCTGGCGGAGGCCGCCCTGCGCACCGCCTACTTCTCCCACCTCTACCGCATCGTCCACCGGCAGTATACCGGCCGCACCCAGAAGGTACTTCTCCGCGCCCTGGGGGAGCAGATCGACCTGCTCAACATCATCCATGTGCTCCGCCTCAAAACCTACTTCCCCCAGACGGAGCCGGAGACCTATCTGCGCGTTCTCTTCCCCTTTCACTACCGCCTCAACCCCGACTTCACCCGCGCCCTCTGCGCCGCCCCCGGCGTGGACGACGTCTTCGCCCTGCTGCGGGACTCCCCCTACCGGGACTGCTTCGACGGCGTGGCGGTGGGCGCGGTGGAGGAGTACTACCAGCGGGCCATCTGCCGCTTCAACAAGCGTCAGCTCGCCGCCGTGCCCCCCTCCATTTACACCGCCGTGGCGTACCTGGAGCTCAAGGAGCTGGAGCTGAGTGTGCTGATTAACGTGATCGAGTCGGTGAAATACGGCGTCCCTTACCGCGCAGAACTCGCAGATCTGGTGGGCCAATAAGCCCCCCAAGCCCATGTCAAGGAAGGAGCTACCGCAATGTCCGTTGTCCCGATGAAGCTGCTCACCATCGCCGGGCCGCTGGAGCGGTTTGACGATGTGGTGCGCGCCTGCGTCATCGACCAGGAGTTCCACCCGGAAAACGCCCTGCAGCTCATGCGGAGCGTGAAGGGCCTGCGGCCCCTGGAGCTGGAAAACCCCTACAGCGCACTCCTCCACCGCTCGGTGGAGGTGGCCGATGAGGCGGGCATCCCCCTGGCCTATGCCCCCTTCGACCCCGCTTCCCCCTTGGAGGATTTCGCTTCCTATTTCGATTCCCTCTCCGGGCGCATCGCCGCCCTGCACCGGCGGAGGGAGGAGCTGGAGCACAAGGCCGACGAGGCCCGCAGCATGGTGGACCAGCTACAGAACCTCCGGGGACTCAACGTCAGCCTGGACGAGCTCTGGGGCCTGGATCACGCCCGGTTCCGATACGGCTACCTGCCCCGGGAGACCTACGACGGCTTCCGGGAGGCCCTCAACGAGGAGGAGGACATCTTTTTCGTCCCCACCACCCTGGGCGCCCGGCGGGTATATGGGGTCTACTTCACCACCAAGGAGGCCCACCACAAGGTGGACTCCCTGTTCAATTCCCTGCACTTTGTACGCATTCGTCTGGAGGACCCGCCTGGCGGGACGGTGGACAACGCCACGGCGGAGCTCAACGCCCAGGTGGAGGCCGCCCAGGCGGCGGTGGCCCAGGTGGGGCAGGAGCTGGAGGAGCTGCGCCGGCAGGAGCGGGAGCACATTCTATCCAGCTACTCCTACCTGCGCTACCACAGCGAGTGCTGCGGGCTGCGCCAGTACGCCTGCCGCAGCAAGGGCACCTTTTACCTCACCGGCTGGGTGCCGGCGGCGGCGGTGCCGGAGATCGAGGAAACGCTCGCCCGGTTCCCCAACCTGTCCTGCGTGGCCGATAC